>Ga0187892_10000677_pt1 | contig 85971 bp, 74 predicted proteins | sample MA1701073metaG_FD_139345 | JGI IMG/M metagenome (GOLD analysis project Ga0187892, IMG submission 139345) | Bio-ooze microbial communities from a basaltic lava cave in the Kipuka Kanohina Cave System on the Island of Hawaii, USA - MA170107-3 metaG ... | reverse complement strand
TGAAGCCGCTCAGAAAGCTCTCGATCGCGGAGCTCGGATGGTGAGCTGCGGGAGCGACCATGTTTTTCTGGTGCGCGGTTTTCAGAATGCTGCGAAAGAATTTGGCGGGTTGACATTGAAGTAGGTGCGTCGCGCCAGGACTTGAGGCGCAATTCGCCGGGACAGAAGGTCGCTGTCCTGCTTGGCAGCCGCGCTCAACTACGCCGACCGCGCTTCCCTCACTGCCGTCTTCCCCTTGCTGCGAAGAGATCTCGGGATGTCCGACATGGCTTTTGCGGCCATCGGCTCTTTTTTCGTTGGAGCTATGCCCTCTTTTCGCCAGTGGCCGGCTACCTGGCTGACCGCTTTTCGCGCAGCGGATTGGTCACTTGGAGCGTTGTAGCCTGGAGCGCAGAAGGCCGGAAACGGCAAAACCCGCTACGGGAGTGGGTTTTGTTGTCTTTTCAATTCATCGGTCGAATCGGCTTGGCAAGATTAAGAGTCAGTTGCTCTGCCAATTGAGCTAGCGGCCCTTGGGGTGACAGGCAGCGGCGCGGGGAACTTGGCGCAAAGGCCATACATTCTACGCAGCGCAGTTGGGGTTGTCAATTTCGGTGCGCGCAAGTGTCGTGCTGGATCGATCCACCCACGGTCAGGCAGGGAATTCACTCCGCCAGCATGTCGGCGTATATCTTGCGGGCGAGCTCATAGACCTGCAGCGTTGCCTTCCGATGCGCCTCCGCAGCGAAGCCTTCCTGAGTTCGGGCTCGCGCAATCAACTGGTCAACCTTATTGAGCCAGAATCGGATGTCGGCGGGCACCCGAACCGAAACCCCGTTCCTCAGAAAATGAATGGGGCTGGTCTGGCCGAAGACCACTGTCTGCTTCGATTGCTCAAAAGCACGAGCCGCAACCCAGACGGAGTTGCGCGTTTTGATTGATTTCCTCAAACGCAAGCTGTGGCTTCCGTCGCCAGGCACACTCTCGACGACCTGCCCGTTCACGACGATTTCAAGTGAGTCGAGGGGATTGGCGGCTTCAGCCGTAGCTTCCAGATCTAAAGTAAGGCCTCGTTTGAAGACGATTCGCGACCCCATGCCCTGGCCATTGACTTTTAGATTCAGCATGGGGCCGTTCGTGCTGAAGCTTTTGCCTTGCTTCAACGCCGTGAAGAACGCGTCGTGAGAGAACGGCGCTTCGGGCTTCACATAAACGCGACTGTAACCGACCGGGAGCGGCTTAACACCGCAGGCGGACCCCCCCGACACGGGCAGATCAAAGCCGCAGTTGAGCAGCTTGTAGTAGAGATCCATGATCCAGAGCGCAAACCCTTTGTTGCCTTCAAACTCGGGTTCCGGCTTCCAGGAAGCCCAGGGCCGGAGATCTGCATCCACCCCGCGTGGAAAGAAGTGATTGCAGGCAATCTCGATGGAATCAATCTGACTCAATGCAACGTTGACCGGAACATCCAGCCAGAAGACCTTGTCGCCGTCAACGTGTCCCCCTTGCTCGCGTGCCCTGCGAGTGAGCACGCTGGCCGGTGGATGCAGCTCGTCGCCCTCCGGATCGAATTTCAAGTCCAGCCCGTAAAGCAAGACCGCGCCCGGCCCCTGAACAATGCGCTCGATTTCGTATCCGTTCAGGGTGTAGAGATGCTTGGCGTCGACCTGGACTAGCGGTTGAGCCATCTTGACCGGCTTTCGACGGGAGTCCCACGGGCCCCACTGATGCACGGTGATGACGGGCGCAACGTTCAGGTCTTCAGCCAGAACGGTGTCTGTCATTGCTTCGGCAGGGCGGTGAATATGAAGGTCTCCCGAGTACCAGCCGCGGGATTCCATATTGATCCAGCGCTTTAGTTTGAAGTTGCGGGTGAGTTCGGTCTCTGCTTCGATAGTGAACGACTCCTCGAGCGGGTAGTACTCTTTGCCACGCTCGATGCGAATGCTGTAGTCACCTGCAGGAAGAGAGATCCGAAAACTCGGCGGCACGAGAATGTGCCTCTCATCCAGTTTGTCGTAGGCTGTGAAACCCCGAGGAAGGAGCGCAGTCTCACCGTTTGCCAAGTAGACCCGCGCGTGGACTGGTTTGCCGGATTGCGAGTCGGCAAGCGTTGCTGAAAGAGTTCCCTCGCCCCTGGTTGCAGCCGCCACCGTCGTTGTGGCTCCACAGAGCAAAAACGCGATGGCGAGATGTGGAGCGAGCCAACTTCCTCCCAAGCCGTTTTTCTTCCGGCACCTGATGGAGTGCGAATTCAGCATTCACTGGCTCCCGGTGTTCGTGGTCCCAGACGCTCGATATGTCTCGTGGTGCGGGCGAGGTGCTTCGCCATTGCTTACGCTTTGAGAGCTCAGTTTTGCCGCGGCGCTCCAAGGTGAGGCATGCCCATTGGGTGTTCGTTTAAGGTGAGAACTGACAGCGAACCTTCTGCTACATCTTGATTTCAGCTGCCAGGACAATAGCCTCGGCAATCTCCCGCATCGATTTTCGTAGCTTCATGCTCTTCTGCTGAATTCGCCGGTAGGCTTCATCCTCGCTAATCTTTTCTTCTTTGATGAGGATACCCTTGGCGCGCTCGACCACTTTCCGTGTCTGCAACGCCTCTTGCATCGCGAGTGTTTCTGCCATTAACTTAGTGTTCTCGATTGCGACCGCCGCTTGATTGGCCACTGTGGAGATCAGTTGGATCTCTTCGTTCGAGAAGAGCCGCTCCTGGGAGGTATACAGATTAAATACGCCAATCACCGAGTTTTTGATCATCAGGGGCACTGAAACCAGCGACCGCAACCCTTCCTGCTTTGCCAGTTCGGGGTAGGTATATCCCTTTTCCTGGGTGACATCGCGGATGACGAGCGGCTTGTGCTCCAGCACCACGCGCCCAAGCAGGCTCTTGTGCACCTTGATATTGGGTTTGTTTGCGTAAGCATGGCTGAGGCTTTGCGTCGCTTTGATCACGAGCTCTTCTTTCTTTTCGTCGAGCAGCATGATGGAGCAGATGGGCGAGTTCATGGCTTCGGCCATCATCGAGACAATCAACTGAAGCATCTCGTCGAGGTAGTGGTTTGAAGCAATCGTCTTGCTGACTTTCGACAAGGTCTCGATCTGCATTGCCTTCTTCTTGGTGTCTTCGTAAAGCCGGGCACTTTCGATGGAGCCGCCAACTTGAGATGCGATCGTCACCAGCAGGGCCTGTTCCACAGAGGTGTGGCGGTGCGACTTGCGGTGCTGCACATTGATCACACCAATGACCTCGTTCTTGCTGATGATAGGCACGGAGAGGAACGCCTGGTAGCGATCTTCCGGCAAACTGTGGAACACCTTGAATCGTGGATCATTGAAGGCGTCTTTGGCAATGGCGACCGGCTGCTTCTCTTTGGCCACCCAGCCCGTAATGCCTTCACCCAATTTGATCTTGATCCGGCCTATGATCCTTGGGTGCGGGTTCTTCGAAGCCCGCAAGACCAGTTCTTCATTGGGCCTGTCAAGCAGATAAAGCAAGCAGGCATCCCCATGCGTCACCCGGCTGACCAGATCGATGATCTGGCGCAAGATATCTTCGAGATTCAGACTACCGCTCACTGCTTCGCTGATCTGGTGCAGGATCTCAATCTCCTGAGTCTTCAGCTTGAGAGCCGTCTTGAGATTCTTTACTGCTTCCGGCACCGGTGCGGAGGAGGCTTTGGCCAGTTCCAGAGTCATTGGGTTTCTGAATGTGGAGGACAGGGCGCCTGTGAATTCATCGTGTCGATGACAGGGGATGATACCACAAGCTCCAGGTCCCATTGACAAACCGGCCAGGGAGGTAGCGCTCTAACGCACCACCGCCCGGGAGCATACGTCGAGGACGGCCTTCGGACATTGGCCCCAGAACCGGTAAGCTGTTCATCGGCTCCAGCATCGGTGTTCATCGTTCACTTGTCATTTCATCTGAAAATGACAAGCAGATTCCGAGTCGGCAGTCACGGATCGCACAAAAGAAACCTGATTCTTTCACGACTCGTCACCGGCTCGGCTCCCTAAGCTGTTCCTGAAGGAAACGAATCAGAAACTCGTCTCTTCTCGCTTTGGCTGCGCTGATGTCTCTCACAGCCCAGTCGTAGAATCCGCGCCCGGTTTTGGCCCCTAGATTTCCCTGCTGCACTTTCTGAGCCAGCAGCGGGTCGGCAGAGGGCTCATTCCTCAGCGCAGGCAGTACGTAATCCTGCACCGCCTTGACCAGATCCAAGCCCACGGCATCGGCATGCTCCAGCACGCCCCAGACAGGAAGGCGCAAGCCGAATCCGTTCTTCACTGCCAGGTCCACATCTTCGGCCATTGCAATTCCTTCGCGAATGATATGGATGGCCTCGCGCACCAAGGCATGCTGCATCCGATTGCCAAGCTGCCCTGGTGTGTCTTTGCGCACGAGAACCGGCACCTTGCCGCATCGCTTGAGTAGATCCATCGTTTTCTGAGCGATCTCTTCTGAAGTCTTCTGACCCTTGACGACTTCGACCAACGGCATCAAGTGCGGCGGATTCCAGAAGTGAGTGGTCAAGATGCGTTCCGGGTGCCGCGTCCTGGCAGCGATTTCGGTGATGCTGATGCCAGATGTATTGCTGGCCAGAATCGCTGCTTTCGGCGCTGTACGATCCATCAGCTCGAAGAAATTCTGCTTCAGAGCGAGGTCCTCCGGGATCGACTCTACAACCAGCCCTGCATTCGCCAGCCGAGCTTCCAGGTCAGAGGAGCTGCTAAGATTCTGGGAGGCGCTAAGCACCTGCTGGGGCGCCAGCAGGTGGTGATGCTCGAGGGTTGCCAGCAGTTCTTTTGCCCCGGCCAATGCCCGAGCTGCCTTCCCAGCGTCACGGCTGACCAGACAGGAAGGAAATCCGCCTGCCGCCAAGACCACGCCTATGCCGGGGCCCATCATGCCCGTGCCAATCACCACAGCGTTGATTGAGCTCATCGTGTTCTCCTGAAGAGTTGGCTCTCGAGCGTGGCTGGCGAGCAGTTGCTGCTCGCGGCTCGTGCTACACTGGCCTCAAAGCGAGATCCTGTCGAACTGCGCCATGAGAGTCGTTGCATTCAAGCTGCCAGTAGTTCTGAAAGCTGGGACTCTTGCCTGCCTCCTGTTGGGCGGTTCCTTCATTCGGGCGTTGTTTCGCGCCGGAGAGATTGAGCCACCCATTCTCAGCGCGAATGCCCTGGTTGGCAAAGCGGCAGCTCCGTCGCCGAACGCATTCTTTGTGCCATTCGTTGTGGAAGACAGCGATTTTTATACCAACCTGGGGCTCAACAATCTGAGCGATTCGCGGGCGACGGTCAAGGTTTCTCTTGCAGACCGCCAGGGATTCGAGGTTAGCAGCAGGAGGGTCAGCATCCCGCCTCTGGGGATGCTCCAGATCAATCATATTGTTTCCTACCTGACCAATGAGCCTGCCATGACAGACGCCGGATACTTGATCCTGGAAGGCGATCAAGACATCCGAGGCTGGGCTTCGCTGATTGACCGCCACTCCCTCGATCCAAGCCTGATGCTGGCTTCCAGTAAAACTGCCAGCCAGGTGCTCATCCTCTCGTCGGTCGCCAGCGCCCGCTATACTTCGAGGCTGATTGTACTGAACGCCAGCTCCTCCGAAGGCACGGTGAAGATCTCAATCCGCGATGCTGAAGGAAGAGTCATGGCCAGCCAAGATGGGCTGGCAATGAAGGCCAATGGGCTGCTTCATTTCAGTGACATCTACGAGTCCATGGGAATTGGTGCAGGCCGCGTGGCTGGCGTGTTTGGCCCCATTGAGATCGAGGCTTCTGACAGCATTCAGATCCAGGCGGTTCTGCACGTCCGCAGCAGCGACCACACGGGCGGGTTTCTCGCCGGGGTCAATCTGCAACGAGGCGCTCGCGACCCGATGCTCCCCTATGCCGTAGACTCAGCCGATTTCAGATACAACCTGGGATTGAACAATCCCGGCCGGCTTCCTGCCAGAATTACTTTGCGCTTGACCGGTCCTGATGGCATTGAACGGGGATCGTCGCAATTTCTGTTGCCTCCCAATTCCTTGACTCAGCTCAACGATGCCCTTCGGTTGTTGGCCGGCGAAGGCTTTCGAGAGGGTTGGATTCGAGCAGCGGCTGACCAGGACATTTTTGCCTGGGGCTCCCTGATCGATAACCACACGCAGGATCCGGCTTTGACTATTGCTGAATCGCGTGGTGCAACAAAATGGCTCATTCCATCCGCCACCAGTGCTGGCAATTTCAAATCCAACGTGGCTGTGGCCAACCTGGATGCGTCGGCGGCCAGCGTTCGGTTGAGGGCCCGCAACGCGGAGGGTGCGGTGATCCTGAGTACAACTCTGGATCTTCCGGGATCGGGAATGCTTCTCTTCCAGAACATCCTGGAAGCGCTCGGCATGGCAGGCCAGTTTGGTCCTCTGGAAATTACGTCGCTGAACGGGACGCCGCTAATTGCGGCTTCGCAGGTCTTGAGTCAGCAGCGCACGGGCAGCGCATTTCAAGCGTTCCCCTGGAGCCGCACCGCCGTGTACTTTATCTAACGCTTTCGGCCGGATTTGAGCATGGCGTGTTACCGTTCTCAGAAAGCATTCTCCGCGGGCTGGGCGAACAATCGCGGGCTTTTGAGACGACCATTTCGCGGGACGCGAGCTTGATCAGCCACGATGGCCTGAAAGACTTTGACGCCGTTGTGTTCTACACAACTGGCGAACTGCGCTTTTCAGCCGCTCAAAAGCAGGCCTTCCTCGACTTTGTACGGATGGGCAAGGGGTTCATTGGAATTCACAGTGCCACCGATACCCTTTACAACTGGCCTGAATATGGCGACCTCATTGGGGCGTATTTCGATGGCCACCCGTGGCATCAGGAGGTTGTCATCAACACAGTAGACCCAGCGCACGCGGCCACGAGACATTTGGCGCCGTCGTTTAGGATCACCGATGAAATCTATCAGTTTCGCAACTTTTCTCCCGACAAAGTGCACGCCCTCCTGCTGCTAGACAACGGCTCCGTTGACCTCAATGCGCCGGGTGTGAATCGTCCGGACCGGTATTTTGCATTAGCATGGACACGGCAGTATGGCAGCGGCAGGGTCTTTCATACGGCCCTTGGTCATCGCGAAGAAGTTTGGCGGGACATGCGCTTCCAGCAACATCTGTTGAATGGTATTCGCTGGACCTTGGGAGACATGCGATAAGCAGGCCATGCGCAATCGGAGAGTTCAACATCCTTGGCTTCTTGCCTCCAGCATCGGAGTCTTTGCCTTTCTCTATCTTCCGCTCGCTGTTCTGGTGTTGTTCGCCTTCAACTCCTCCCGTTTGATGATGGACTGGCAGGGATTCACGACGATTTGGTTTCGCATCCTAAGCCAGGATGCGGGCATGTTCAGCGCCCTAGCCAACAGTCTGTGGATAGCATTTTGGACAACGCTGCTTTCTTTGCTATTGGGAGTGCCTGCTGGAGTCGGGTTGGCACGCGGTGTGCCGCGGGGGCGAAGGTTATTCGAGCTCTTGCTACTGCTGCCGCTGATTGTTCCTGAGGTTATTCTGGCGGTTGCATTTGCGGGGCTCTACGGGGTAGCCCAGATCAAGTTGAGCTTCACGACTGTGGTCCTGACGCACACAGCTTTCAGCCTTTCGTACGTCATCCTGCTGGTGCGTTCCCGCATGGCCCGGCTCGATCCGGTCTTGATAGAAGCTGCCATGGACCTTCACGCCAACGAGCGAACGGTCCTTGTGCGAATTCTGCTGCCGCATCTGGCGCCAGCGATCATCGCGGCGGGATTGCTTGTCTTTACGATCTCGCTAGATGACTACGTCATCACTTCATTCGTCGCCGGGGTGGGGAACACAACGCTTCCGCTGCAGATCTATTCCATGGCCAAAGAAGGCCTGACTCCAGAAATCAATGCGATGTGCACCGTCCTGCTTGCAGTGACCGTGTTGGTCGTTTTGCTTTCTCACTGGTTTCAGAGCGCGGCTGTGTCCTGGGGAAAAGCAGGCCCCGCTCTGGCGGTGTTTCTGGCTGCGCTTGTCTCTCCGATCGTCTGGCATAGCTGGGCCGCCGCTGGTGCGCGACCCGTGTTGAATCTATTCATCTGGTCCGGCTACCTCGCGCCAGACACACTGAAGGTCTTTGAGCAGCGCCTTCGCGTCCGTGTGCAATGCGACCTGTATGATTCAACTGAGGCACTGCTGGCAAAACTGCAGGCAGGCAACGCCGGCTACGATGTCGTGGTTCCCTCCGATTACACGGTGCAGATCCTTCGCAAGCGCGCTCTGCTCAGCCCCATCGACCGAGCCCGAGTTCCTAATATGGACAAATACCTGGATCCACAATTTCTCAATCGATCCTTTGATCCGGATAACCATTTCTCCGTGCCATACACTTGGGGAACCACCGGTATTGGCTATCGGAAGGACCTGGTTCAGCAGCCGGTAGACAGCTGGCAGGTGCTGTGGGACGAACGGTACCGCGACAGAATTGTCATGCTGGATGACATGCGGGAAAACTTCGGCGCAGCTCTTAAGCTGGCTGGACATTCGCTCAACAGCCGCATTCCCGAGCAGCTCGGGCAAGCCAAGGCGCTCCTGGAGAAACAAAAACCGTTGCTCCGCGCGTACAACAGCTCCAACTATCAGGAACTGCTGGCATCCGGAGACGCCTGGCTGGTGCAAGGCTGGAATGGACAGATTGTGAAGGCTGCGCAAGAGAATGCGAACATTGCCTACGTACTCCCGCGCGAGGGCACCACGCTTTTCATTGATTCCCTCTGTATTCCTTCTGATGCTCCCAACCAGCAGCTGGCACATCTCTTCATCAACTACTTGCTGGAACCTGAAACGGCTGCCGCCGTCATGAATCACACTGGCTATGTGCTACCCAATCGAGCGGCTCGTCCGTACGTCAAGAAGTCATTGCAGAACAGTCTGGCGCTGTTTCCAGAGCCGACGATGTTGAGCCGCTGCGAAATGCTGGAAGACATCGGGGAGACAGTCTTGCTCTACGACCGATTGTGGACAGAAGTGAAGTCGAAGTGATGCTGCGGCAAACAATCTCAGTTCGGCGTTGCCGCTTTTGCTTGCGAGAAGAGAATTGTCTGCCTCGGCAGCATTCAGGGGAGGCTTACAGAAATGGAGGAGTCTCCCCGACTGGGGTAACATAGCGTCCTTTGCCTTCTGCCGTGCCGAGTTCCTCCCAAATGAATCGCCGCCGACTTCTGCCTCTGCTCCTGTACCTGCTCTTCGTTGCGTACGGCACGTCCATTCCCTTTCAAGTCGACTTTTCCAGCGTTCCTCAGCAATGGAGAAAACTGCAGGCCTCCCTCTTCGCCTTTGACAGCCTCTCGCTGCCTGACGTCATCAGTAATCTGCTGCTCTTTGTTCCGTTTGGAGCGCTGTTCATTGTGGTAACTCGCCCCACGCGACCCGCCGCCAGCATCGCCGCTTGGCGAGTTTTCCTGGCGACCGCCGCCGCAGCTGCCTTTTCGATTCTCGTCGAAATCTGGCAATTGGCACTTCCATCACGCACCTCGTCGTTTGCAGACGTGGCAGCGAACAGCGCCGGGGCCCTTCTGGGCGCTCTGGTAGCAGCCCTCCTGGCTCGCGGTCTGCAGAGGACGAACTGGGCGCTCGCCAAAGAGCAATTCAAAAGACATCCATTAACGGCGCTCCTAGCGGCATTTTTCATCGTTCAGTTTTTAGGGAGCTGGTTTCCCTTTGATGTCTCGATCGACGTGTCGGGGCTGAAAGAGCAGGTCAAGAAGGTCGTTGTGATGCCTTTCGGAAACGCCACGATCGTTGGGCAGAGCGCGGCTCCATTTTTGTGGCCAGATTTTGTCGAACGGGCGCTGATGTTCTCAGTGGCCGGCTGCGTTGCTGCGGCGTGTTCGCGCCGGGAATGGGAGAAACACCGGGGACGGCCGGCCGCCTTCCTGCTAGTGTTGCCGGTGCTCGTAGAACTCTCCCAGCTTCTTATTCAATCAAGAACTCCCGATGTGAACGACATCCTGAGCAGCTGGGCCGGCTTATTGGCAGGAGCAACGTTTTGGTGGGGATCGTCGCGGCGATTTCCGGAGGACAAGAGGCAGGGCGGCATGCTGCTACCTGCAGGCGCGCTGCCGCTGTATGTCGGGCTCTTGCTGGCTTGGCAGCTCAACCCGTGGACATTCGTGTGGGAGGCCAAGGCACTCCAAACCAAGTGGGCGCGATTGGAACTGCTGCCTTTTGATGCCTACTATTTGGAAACCAATTTCTGGTCGCTTTACGATCTGCTCTCGACAGTGATCATTGCTGTTCCGATCGGACTTTTTGCCAGACGCTGGCACCGTCAATACCCTCGGGTCTCAGCCGGGTTAGGAGCGGCTTCCATGGGCCTGATTATTGGATGCGTCCTTGAGGGGGCGCAGGTTTTTGTTTCGGGCCGATACCCAGGTGTTACGGATGTGCTCAGTTTCGGCATTGGAGCTGCGGGTGGAAGTCACCTGGCGAGATATTACGAAGAACTGGCAGGTGAAGCAGGTTGACAACTTCTCAGACGCGTTCTGCACGCGCAAAGATTTGGGAGGCTGTGTTTAGGCGGCCCTTTCATCAAAACTCTGCTTCACGGTCCGATAACTCAGAGCCAGCAAAGCCAGCACCAGGACCACGAGCAGGAAAGCAATAGCTGATCCAAAAGGCTGGTCGCGCACGACGGCGAACTGGCTCTGAATGAGGTTGCCGGCCATCATCGACTTCGCGCCGCCCAAAAGGTCTGGTGAAATGAACGCGCCCAAAGAGGGCACGAAAACTAGAATAACACCCGCAATAATCCCAGGGCGGCTCAACGGCAGCAGGACTCGGAAGAATGTTTGCCTCTCCTTGCAGCCAAGATCCGCCGAGGCTTCAAGAAGCGACCTGTCGATCTTTTCCACCGCCGTGTACAGCGGAAGAATCATGAACGGCAGCTCTCCATAGACCAATCCCACCAGGATCGCGAAGTGGTTGTACAGCAGCGGAAGCGGTTCCGAAACAAGTCCCAAACTCAGGAAGGCATTGTTGATGATTCCCTCGGTCCGCAGGAGAATAATCCACGCATAGGTCGACCAGGAAGCTGGTCCAAAAAGGCAGAGTAACCAGGAATACCAGGAGATTCTTGGCAGCCCTGGATTCCTGCCGAGCGATGAAGAGCGCAACAGGAAAGCTCAGGGCCAGGCAAATCAGTGTCGTTAGCAGCGCCAAGCCTCCAGAGCGGAGATAGATCCCGACGTAAATCGGCTCGAGGGCACGCAGGTAGTTGGAGACTCCAAACGACCACAGGATGCCGCCGGAGGGACTTCTCTGGCCGAGACCCAAAAGGAAGACAAAGCAGAGGGGCATTGCGATGAACACGGCGAGCCAAAGGAAAGCCGGAGTCACCCAATGCCGGAAGGAGGCAAGCCCTGCGCTCAATTTAGGTCTCACAAGTATTTCTTCTAACGATGAAATCGCCGCCAGAGTCCTTTGCCGAGCAGCGTCTGAACTCTCATGGTTTCCTCAAGCGAGAATCCTGGTGAGGCGAACCGCAGTCACCCAGACGAAGTTCTCACGACACTAGAACTCCGCAGCTGCTGTCCCACGACAGAAACACCTCGTCCGCGGCACTAATTGGTTCGATCCCGTCTGCCTTTTGGAGCGACTGAGAGACTTGCCAGGTTCGACCGGCCGCCTCCACATTCCAGAGGACGGAATCACCCAGGTAGCTCGAGTCGCGTATCCTGCCCTTCAGCACGTTGGCTCGGCCGTTGGCCGGCGCTAACCGTGTAATGGATATGTGTCCGGATCGTAAGGCCAGGAAACGCCGGTTTTGAACCGCGTGAGCAGGCTTGCCCACCCAGAAGGTTTCACCAAGGTCGGTGGTGCAGCGAAGTTGAATGTCTTGGGGTTCAATCGTTGTCAACTCCAGGATATTTTGGAATCCCATGAATTCCGCGGCAAATCGGGTATGAGGTGTGCCGTAAAGCTCATCCGGCCGGCCCAGCTGTTCCAGTCCTCCCTGATGAAGCAGGGCAACGCGATCCGACAAGCTCAAGGCCTCTTCCTGGTCATGGGTCACAAAGACGAAGGCCAAGCCAAGCCGCCGCTGCAAAGCCTTGAGTTCGCGCTGCATCTGCAAGCGTAGCTTTGCGTCCAGCGCGCCGAAAGGCTCATCCAGCAGCAGAACCGCCGGGCGCATAACCAGAGCTCGCGCCAGCGCCACCCGCTGCTGCTGCCCGCCGCTCAACTGGCTTGGGAAGCGTCCTTCGCAGCCTGCCAGCTGAACCATGTCTAGCGCCGCTCGGACGCGCTGCTCAGTTTCGGCTTGCCCCAAGCGAAGATTCTGCAGGCCAAAGGCAACGTTGCCCAGAACATTGAGATGGGGGAAAAGCGCATAGCTTTGGAAGACCGTGTTCACCCGTCGCTGGTAGGGAGGCAGGTGCGATACGTCTTGGCCGCCGAGCAGGATTCTCCCGGAGTCCGGATGCTCAAAGCCGCCTGCCAGTCGCAACAACGTGGTCTTGCCGCTGCCACTCGGGCCAAGAAGCGTGAGGAGCTCTCCGGATTGCACGGAGAGAGTGATATTCGCCAGAACTTGGTGCTGGCCAAAGCACTTGGAAATGGCGTGAAACTCAAGAACGGCGGGCATCGAAAGGCCGGAGCGAGAGTTGTCTGGCAAGTTCAGGAGCCGTTTCCCAAGCGTCCTGCGACGCGCACAAGGGATGAAAATCCGAGGACTGGTCGACCGGAGGGTTCACCAGCCCAAGTCTCAGATCGGATGTAATTCCCTATCGAATTCCTCCCGCTTGCCCCCTGGCGGCGCGGGCCTGTTTGGACTCAGCCAGACTGGTCAAGATCTCCAGCCTGGAAATTCGTTGTTCGACGTCGGCGATCAGTTTGTTTAGAGCAGAAAGACGGAAGCAGAGGAAAACGATCAAAACACCGAGCACGATATTCAAAGTGCCCAGCGCTATCAGGCTGATAATTCCGATTTTCATAAGTGACAGAGAGCGGGCGAACGACCGAAGATGCGACCAATTGCTGTGAATTCACAACTCGCCCCCGCTAACGAGCAATTCAGTGGCCCTATTGTCCCAGGCTCCGACTTGCAGCCATAAATCCACTTAGTTCCAGGAGCCGTTCCCCAAGTGCTGGGAATTCCTTTCAGCGCACTCGAGTGCTCAATTATAGAAAAAAGTTCCCACATATCGTGATAATTTTCATGCAAGAGGGTTTCTGAAACGGCGTCTTAGTGCAGGAAGCAGCAACTCTCAAAGACGGAGGCATCGCATGAAACTCATGATAGCACTGATGACTGTTTGCTTGGCTGTTCCACTCATTCTGCTGGAGAGGCAGTCCTCGCAGGCTGCCCAGCAGGCTGCTCCCGGTACGGTGACCACCAATCAGGACCAGCAAACTCTTTCGGTTACGATCTACAACTCGAATATCGGCCTCGTGAAGGACGTCCGAAGAATCACGCTGCCAGCAGGAGTGAGTGAGTTGAAGTTCATGGATGTCGCGGCCCAGATCAACCCGGCCACGGTTCACATCAAATCCCTGACGAGCCCGAGCCAGTTCTCAGTTCAGGAGCAAAACTATGAATATGACTTGCTCAATCCCCAAAAGCTGCTGGATAAGTACGTCGGCAAGGAAGTCACATTGGTTCGCCTTCTGAACGAAAACAACACTACGGTGGAGCGGTCAATCAAGGCCCGGCTGCTAAGCAACAACAACGGCCAGCCGGTGTGGCAGGTGAATAACGAGGTGGTGACGGGGATGAATGCCGACCGCATCATCTTTCCACAGCTGCCGGAGAACCTGATTGCCCAGCCCACCCTGGTTTGGCGGCTGGACAACGGTGGTGGCCGCTCCCAAACGCTGGAGGCCTCCTATTTGACCTCTGGCATCACCTGGAAAGCTGACTACGTCTTGAATCTCAGCGCAGATGAGAAGACGGCGGACCTCAACGGCTGGGTAACCATCGATAACCGCAGCGGCACAGGCTACAAGAACGCCAGCCTGCAGCTCGTGGCGGGAGAGCTCAATCGAGTTCGCGAGATGGCGGACGCAGTCATGGAAATGCGCGCCAAGTCGCCGCGGGCTGAGATGGCGAAACAGCAGTTCGCGGAAGAGAGCTTCTTCGAATACCATCTCTACACGCTGGACCGGAATACGACGCTCAAGGAGATCCAGACGAAACAGATCAGTCTGCTGTCGGGAACCGGAGCTGCCATTCGGAAGGAGTATGTCGTCAACGGCCAGGACTTCTACTATCGCAACCGGCAAAGCCCTGGCACACCCCTTAAGGACAAGGTGGCAACGTTTGTGGAGCTGAAGAACTCAAAAGAGAACAGCTTGGGGCTGCCATTGCCCAAGGGCGTCTTGCGAGTATACAAGTCTGACTCTCGCGGTGGGCAGCAGCTGATTGGAGAAGATCAGATTGACCACACGCCGAAAGACGAAACCGTGCGCGTGAAACTTGGCAACGCCTTCGACATCGTGGCGGAGCGCAACCAAACGGACTTCAGCGTGATTTCAGACCGCGTCTACGAGATGGCTTTCAATGTGACGCTCCGCAACCACAAGGATCAGACGGTAACGATCGTCGTCAATGAACCTATTGGCGGCGACTGGCGCATGCTGCAATCCACGCACGAACACGAAAAAACAGCCGCCTTTGCTGCCCGGTTCAAAGTTCCGGTAGAAAGAAACGGCGAAGCCAAACTGAATTACAGGGTCAGAGTGCGGTATTGACTGTTCAAGGGTTCGACCTTGGAGACTGCCGATGGCCGGAATCTGTAGCGTTGGAGCTTGAAACACCGGAACCTTAAGCGTTGGCCCCTGTTAGTCCCTTTGTTCGATGAAAATCTCCAGTCTCGTCCTCGCCAGCTTGCGTTACTACTGGCGGACCAATCTGGCCGTGGTGCTCGGGGTTGCCACTGCCGTCTCTGTGCTGTCGGGTGCGCTGCTGGTGGGCGACTCAGTTCGCGCCAGCTTGCGAGATCTCTTCCTGTCCCGCCTGGGGAAGGCAAATCTAGTCGTCGCGGCTTCGCACTACTTCCCGGAAGATCTCGCTTCCCGCCTGCAAGAGCAGCCACGTTTCCGCGAGAGCTTCAGCGGGCTCTGTCCCTTCATCCTAACCCAGGGCATTGTGACCCACCAGGAGAGCAGGCGGCGCGCTTCCAGCATCCAGGTCTATGGAGTCGATGATCGTTTCTGGCAGTTCCACGGGCAGTCTCCCAACCCATCGAGTTCCTTGGCGCAGCGAGACGCTTGGGTAAGTGAGAATCTGGCACGGGAAGCTGGCATTCGTCCCGGCGACTCGATCCTGCTGCGGTTGGAAGCCCCCTCAGACGTTCCTGCCGAATCGCTTCACGGAAAAAAGGAAGGGTTGGGACGCACGGTAAGGCTGACAGTTCGGCAGATCCTTCCGCCGAGTGGCATCGGAGAATTTTCTCTGCTGGCGCAGCAGGGTCCGGTGAACGCCTTGTTCGTACCGCTCGATCGTTTGCAGAAAGAGTTGGAACGGGAGGCCGAGGTCAACTGCCTGCTGGTCGCAGAACCCTCTGACAACGCCGTCACGTCTGTGCATTCCCAGTCCGCCAGCCAGATTACAGACATTATCAGGCGAGCGGTGACATTGCAGGACCTGGGAGTGCGACTCAAGCCTCTTGCCGGCTGCGCCACATCAATAGGCGGAGAAACCCTGGAGTGTTTTTCTCTGGAGAGGAGCAGCACTCTGCTGGAAAAGGACCTGATCGACACAGCCTTGGTGATCGGTTCACGGGCTTTTCGTTCGTTCCCTGTCCTGACCTACCTCGCCAACCATATTCGGTTCGGTGGCCGCCAAATTCCTTACTCTCTGGTCACAGCCATTGATCCAGTTTTTCTGCGGGCCGATGATCAGCAAGGATCCTCTTCCGCGAAGCCTGGAGCTCTGCCCTCGATTTGGCTTAACGAGTGGGCGGCTCGCGATCTCCAGGTGAGGCCGGGCGAAGTCGTCTCCCTCGAGTATTACGTTTGGCGCGATGAAGGCGGCCTGGCCACTGAGAGCGCGAACTTCTTACTCGAAGCCATTCTGCCGATCTCAGGCTTGGCGGCAGACCGGAACCTGGCGCCTGAGTATCCTGGAATCAGCGACTCCGACACACTCTCAGACTGGGACCCACCCTTTCCCATGGACCTCGGGTTGATCCGTCCCAAGGATGAAGATTACTGGAAGCGATATCGCACAACTCCCAAGGCGTTTGTTTCTTTGGAAGCAGGGCAAAGGCTCTGGCACTCGCGTTTCGGCTCCTTGAGTTCATTGCGTTTTCTTCTGCACGATCCGAAGAGACACACTGGCCAGTCGCAAGGCGGAGCACCTGTCTCGCTCGGCCAGATCTTCAAGAGCGCAGACTCGTTTGCGCTTGCCCTGAGAAAAGAGCTCGATCCGCTCCGGATGGGGTTCTCCGTGCTCCCCGTTAGAGAGCAGGGACTGGCTGCTTCTCGTGGAGCCACTGATTTTGGAGAATACTTCACTTACTTCAGCTTCTTCCTGGTGGTTTCAGCGCTGCTGCTGGCCACCCTCTTCTTCCGGCTCGGAATTGAGCAGCGCTTTCGTGAGATCGGCCTTTTGAAATCGCTGGGATTCGCTCCTGGGCAGATTCGGAATCTGTTTCTGCAGGAAGGTGCTTTGCTTGCATTCAGTGGGAGTCTGCTTGGCCTCTTCGGTGCGTGGTCTTATGGCCACCTCATCCTCTACGGCCTGCGTCATTGGTGGGCGGGCGCGGTGGGAACTACCCACTTGTCTCTGCATGTTTATTTTGTAACGTTGTTTTTAGGTGGCTTCGCTGGAGTTCTTGCCTCGCTGGGCTGTATTGTGTGGACCCTCCGCCGACTCGTGCCAATCTCACCGCGGCGCTTGCTTGCGGGCCTGGGAGATCCGTCGATGGGGCCAGCGGCAGGTACAAGAGGGAAAGCCCCTGCATCGGTCTCCCTTGGCAGGGAGCCAGCCGAGCCTTTTGCGACTTCCCGGCTTCGTCGTTTCTCTCCTTTGATTCTCGCGACAGCTTGCGCTCTGGCAGGCGCACTACTCCTGCTCGCAGCGCTTCTGCAAATAGCCGGGCAGGTTGGGGCATTCTTCGGGGCAGGCATCCTCTTTTTGACTTCTTTGCTGTTTCTCCAAAGCTTTGCGTTCAGGCAAGGGTTCCCGAAGCTGGTGCATAGGCAAGGCATCAGAGGCATTTCGGGGCTTGGTTTGCGCAGCGCAGCTCAACGCCCAGGCCGCAGCCTGCTTTGTATTGCGATGATCGCCTCAGCGGCGTTCATCATCGTCGCAGTAGAGTCTTTCCGGCGTGAAGGTGAGAACTCATCGTCAGGCCCGCATTCGGGAACCGGCGGGTTTTCGCTCTTTGCCCAATCGCTGTTGCCCATACTGCATGACTTCAACAGCCAAGCGGGCCGGGAATTCCTAAATCTCTCAGTGGAAGAAGGCATCGCGGGCCAGGCCCATATCTTTCGTTTCAGGGTGCGGGACGGGGAAGACACCAGCTGCCTGAATCTCTTTCAGCCCAGCAATCCTCGAATTCTGGCTCCGACCGCGAGCTTTCTAAGTGCTGGCCGCTTCTCGTTTCGGGCATCGCTGGCTGCCAGCGATGCCGAGCGCCAGAATCCATGGCTGCTGCTCGACAAACAGTTCTCCGACGGAGCCATTCCCGTCATCGGCGACGCGAATTCCCTGGCCTACGTTCTTCATCTAAAGATCGGTGCAGATTGGGCGCTGAACCAGGAAGGATCGAGTCCTTTGCGGCTGAGGGTTGTCGCAGCGTTGGATGACAGCCTGTTTCAGAGCGAGCTGCTGATGTCGGAAGCGAACTTTAGGCGAGTGTTTCCGAAACAGGAAGGATACCGCTTCTTCCTGATCGACACTCCGTCTCTCAACGTGCCTGCCCTGACGCAGCTCTTCGAAGAGAGGCTCACTGGTTACGGCTTGGACGTGCTTTCCTCAACCGACAGGCTGGAGAGTTTTCATCGCGTGGAGAACACCTACCTTTCGACCTTTCAGGCGCTGGGTGGCCTGGGACTGTTGCTGGGTACGTTGGGTCTGGCGGTAGTTTTGCTCCGCAACGTACTGGAGCGGCGCCGGGAGCTGGCCCTGCTGCGCGCCGTCGGGTACTCCCCTCAACATCTTAGATTGATGATTCTCGCCGAGAATATTCTTCTTCTGGGTTGCGGCTTGGTCACGGGCACTCTCTGTGCCTTGCTTGCCATTTTTCCCTCCTTTTCAACTCGGGGCTGGAATCTGCCGTGGGGTTCCCTTGGCTGGCTGCTGCTGGCTGTTCTGCTGGCAGGGCTCCTCGCCTCATTGCTAGTCACGCGGATCGCCTTGCGCCTCTCGTTGTTGGAGACACTGCGCGCCGAGTGACCATTTCGGCTCCTCTGACTACGTGGGACGAAGGGAACCAGGAGGAGACAAGCTGAATCCTCGGTGCGAACCTTTGCGTTGGAAGCACGACGTGCCCTCCGCCGTTTCACTGTTATGTATATAATGAGATGAAAAGGCCGAATGAGCCACGAACGTGTCGCTGCAAAGGAGATTTCTGTGATTAAACGTTTTCGTGACTGGAGGGTTCTCTGTCTTTCCGCCACCGCCGTTATGTTTTCTGTTCTGTGGCTGAGCGCTCGTACGGAGAGCGCGGGCGAATGGCCGCAGTGGCGCGGTCCCAACCGCGACGGGATTTCCAAAGAGACGGGTCTGCTCAAGCAGTGGCCAGCCGAAGGGCCGCCGAAGGTTTGGAAAACCAACGGACTCGGTAACGGCTACTCCACTGTTTCCATTTCGAATGGCCGAATCTTTACGCTGGGTCTCACCGGCAACCGTGAGTTTGTCATTGCACTCGATGCCAGGGATGGACGGCCATTGTGGGTGCAGGCCCATGGCGGGCGCTTTTCGAACAACCGCGGTGACGGGCCGCGCGGGACGCCGACTGTGGACGGCGACCGGCTCTATGCCTTGGGTGGCAACGGCGATCTCACTTGCCTGGAAGCCGTCAACGGCAAGATTGTTTGGACGTTCAACATGTTAGAAAAATTTGGTGGATCAAACATCAATTGGGGGATCAGTGAGTCGCCGCTGGTTTTGGGCGACCGGCTTCTAGTCAACGCGGGCGGTCCTTCCGCCTCGATTGTGGCGTTGAACAAGAAGGATGGTTCCCTGATCTGGAAAAGCCAGAGCGACCGCGCCGGTTATTCCTCCGCCATCACCTTGGAGACAGGAGGAATTCCTCAGGCGGTGTTCTTCACCCACCAGCGGGCCCTGGGCGTAGATGTGCGCAACGGCAACCTGTTATGGGATTACTCTCAAGTGGCGAATCGCACCGCCAACGTCGCCACTCCAATCGTCAAGGGCAACCGGGTCTTTGTTTCGTCGGACTATGGCACCGGTTGCGCACTGCTGGAGATCAAGCCCAGCGGCCAAGGCCTCAGCGCCCGGGAGATTTACTTCAACCGCGACATGAAGAACCATCACAGCTCGTCGGTGCTCATTGGAGACACACTCTATGGTTTCTCCAGCGCCATTCTGACGGCAATGCAGTTTGACGACGGTCAGGTTCTTTGGAAGGACCGCGGCGTGGGCAAAGGGTCGCTAGTCTACGCCGATGGCCACCTATATTGCTTCAGTGAGAAAGGCATTGTGGGTTTGGTGGAGGCGACCTCCAGCGGATACCAGGAGAAGGGACGCTTCAGCGTGCCTCAGGAATCACTGCCTACTTGGAGCCACCCAGTCGTCGCCGGGGGACGCCTCTATTTGAGAGATCAGGACTCGCTCTACGCGTTCGATGTGCGGGAGAAGAAGTGAAGACATCCTCGGTCCCGGCTTCTCCCGAAACCGCAGTCAGCCAGGCATCCAGCCCCTGGAACCTTAAGAAGCTATCACCGGGCTTCTCTCAATAATTATCCAGAATGCACTGAGGCTTCTGGCTCATGTGGCCTGGCACGCTGATCTGGATTGTAAAATCCTATCTCATACAGGGCGATGCGGGTCAACACTGCGAGTAGGAGGCGGCGCAGACTTCCCTACGATACGTGTTGCCGCGCCAGCCCGCAAACTGAGGGGAGCTGTGAAGGAATCGGTTGTAGCGGCGGTCTGTGACCGCCGCTACGTCGGTCGCAGACCGCCGCTGCCATCGTCTCACAGCTTCAGACCGCAAGAGGGTTACTTTCCCTTGTGGGCCTTGTGGCAGGAACTGCAAGCACCGGTAACAGTCTTGAGAGATTCATTGGCACTCGCTGCATCTTTGTTTTCTAGAGCGACTAACATGGCCGCGCTGGCTTCGCGCAAACTCTTGGTTGCGTCTGCCCAGACGGCATCGGGGCAGCGGCCGTCATCCATCAGCAGATAACCGGCTTCGTTCAACAAGGCGGCCTGCTGCATGGCTGTTTGCCAAGCCTTCTCATCGGCAGGGCCTGCTCCCTTAAAAGTACCCACCAGTGCCGCGCAATTGGGCTGAACCAAGCCTCCCATCAGTTGCTTCGTTGCCGCCAGCCGGGTCTTGCCCTTCGTCTTCTGCGCCACCAGAGTTTGCCCAGCCAGCAACGCCAGGCCTGCGATACATCCTGCCAACACGAGTGCCCGCTTTTTCATGCTTTGCCTCCGATCCTGTCTGTCTGATGAAATGGTTTGGAACGATCTGCCCGCCAATGCAGGCCGCGAAAGAGCATACTTGAGCTTTCGTCCAGACCGCAAGCGCCACGTAAGGCCTCTGAGGGAAGGGCCTGAGTCCCATGAGAGACATCCTTACGAGTCGGTTTTGATGACTTTTTTCACAGGATGAGACAAATTGCTAGGTTCTGCGGTGTGGTTAGAGATGAAAGGACGAATCATGGCAGATCCGCTGGAACGCGGTTCCGCAGAACAGATAAGGCATCTTTATTCTGAGCTCGGACCAGCGTTGCTGGGATATGCCAGCCTCATTCTGAAGAACCGTTCGGCGGCTGAGGATGTTCTGCACCAGGTCTTCTTGAAGTTTCTGGAGGGACGCGTTCCGTTGCCACGAGAGCCACGACCATATCTCTTTCGTGCGATCGGAAACGCGGCATTGAATCATCGGCGTGGTGAACTTCGGGAAACGGCGCGGCGCGAAGAGTTGCAACTCTTTGAGACCTCGACCGGGATGGAGAGTTCAGCGGCAGAACTTGACGCCGCAATTGCGGAATTGCCGGAAGAGCAGCAGCAGATTGTCTTCCTCAAGGTATGGGGAGAAATGACCTTCGAGGAGGTGGCCCAGCTGCTTGGGATTTCCTCTAACACGGCCGCGACGCGGTACCGATTGGCGCTGGCGAAGCTACGCGCACGGCTGGCCTCATTAGGACGGAGGTAGACCATGGCAGAAGATCGTGAATTTGAACACTATTTGCGCCAGTTTCGTTTGCGACCGGCTCCCCCATTGCCGAAGCGTCGCTCGCGCCGAGCCTGGCTCTATGTACTTCCTGTGGCCGCGGTTGTATTTTTCGCGTTGATAGTCCCCAACTGGTGGAACAAAGCGTCGCTTCAGAAAAGCTCGGGTCCGACTGCTGAGAGTTTTGCGCGTTCAGAGCAGCTGAGAACGACCCGACGGCACCTTCGGGTCGGACTGCTCAGCCGGTTGGGGGGACAACAGCTGGACTCTGTATTGGACGATGTCGACAAGCTCGTGCTTCCGGACTTGGACCGCAGCAGCGGCGCTCTTCGAGCAGTTGCCGCAACCAACAGAGATTTTTGATCAGAGGCCAAACAGGGTTTTGTTAAGGAGCAAGCAAGTGAAGACTCTCAAAAAAGCGTTCGTCCTAGCGGTGATTATGTGGTTGCCAAGCAGTCTGTTTATCTGGGCCGAAGGGTCTGACAAGGGCACGACCAATGCTGCGTTGCGCTACTGGATGGCTTTTGCTTTGGTGGAGAATCCATCGGTGGATAAGACCCTAGCGGAACTTTTGGATAAGACCGCGAGCGGAGAAGCTCCGTGGAACGAGGAGAGACTGGGGCCAATTCTGGATCAGAACACCGCTGCGATCGAGACCTTGCATCGCGCTACCAGATTGCCAGACTGCTCGTGGGGATTGGAAACAGAGTTGGGCCCAGATACTCCGATTCCTCACTTGGCTCGTGGCCGTGCCTTGGCACGTCTCAATGTTCTGTATGGCATGCGGCTCGTTTCCAGAGGACAGTCAGGCCTTGCTGTGGATGCTTGGCTAAGTGGCCTGCGGTTTGCCCAGGATCTCGCCAGGGAGGGAAGCTTGATCAGTGCTCTCGTAGCGACATCCGCACTGGATGCCCACTACAAGGCCTTGCAGCGTTTCGTGGAGAGCGGAAACCCTAACCCTGCATTGCGAACAAGAATCCGCTCTGGGCTGCGCGGCCTTCCGGCGTATGGCGTTGATTGGCAGGAAGCCTGGAGAGCCGAGGGCATGGCGATTGAGGTACTGTTGTTGCGGATGGAAACGATGAATCCGAGCGACGCTTACAAACAGCTGGTTTCGTTGCTGGGCGATCCCATGGCCGCGAATCCTGAAAAGAGCCGGCAAGATCTGGCTGCTAAGGTGGGGCTTCAGCCTATTGATCTTTCCGACTCTGAGAAACTAAGAAAGGTCCTGCGGCAAGCCCTGCAGGATCATCGACGCTTGATGGAAGATATCATCGCAGCGTATCGACTTCCTCATCGAGAGGCTGAGATCAGACTGACCGCAATTGCAGCGCGGCGCAAGACCGCCAGCGTGCTGCTGCGGAGCGTTTTTCCGTCTCCCACTCGGGCCAACGAGCTTCGGGGAGAAGCCGAAACTCATCGCACGACCCTCTTGAATCTTCTGGGATGAAGGGACGACTATGGACCTGTCCGGACTACAATGCTCTCGCTGTAATCGCCATCAGAAAAAGGGGTGCGTCAAGAAAGAGTGACACACCCTGGGGAGAGTCAAGTAGCAAGCCTGAGGCCCAAGCCAACGAGGTTCATTGCCTGTCGTAAATCGCGACGTTGGTAAAGGGCACACCTTTCTCATCCTTGCCCTTGCTCGTGACGGTCATGCTCTTTCCGTCTTTCGAGACAACGATTTTGACGTTTGCTGATACTTTGCCAGCCTTCTTCGTAGTCGCCTCAACCGTGTTATCGTCGATCCTCTTGTAAGCAATGGTGTCGGCTGCCGGGCTACCTGTGACGGGGTTATCCTTCCCGTCATAGTTGGCCGTATAGGAGTAGGCATGCTTTGTGCCGTCCCCAGACACGCCATCCACTGCTACTTTGATACCTTCACCGTGAGCTTCAACCTTCACCATCCGGCTCTTGTAGGCCGGCCCGGGGTCAAACTTCGACTTTGCGGCGTTGTACTTCCATGTTCCAACAGAAGTATTGGCAGCCAGCAATGTCAGTGACATGGCCAGCGCTGCCAGCACCAGGATTCCCAGGTATCGTCTCATCGTTTCTCTCCTTTTTTGTCGTTGTGATAAGAAAATCCTGCATGAGGGGAAGACAGCCCTAAAAGCTCAAACTCCACATGTAGGCAGTGGCAAATCGCGGGGCGTGGCATCGAGGATAAGTTTTACAGTGGAATACGGCAATCTATCAGACTAGGGCGCCGAAATAACGAGCAAAATGCTGCATCCCTGGGATGCTGGGCAGTCTTCCTGGCGCCAACCTCTTCGGGGAGGGCGGTCAGTCTGAGAATCCGTCGCAATCTGCTAAATCATAATCCAGGTTGGCCTTAGCCCTCTTCGAAAGCGAGTGGCAACAGCGTGCGTGCGAGCCGTGAAACACAGCCCAAGTGGGCTTGCAGGAGTCCGTGGTTTGACTTCGCAAGGCCGTGATGGTACTCTGCACGTCCCGAATCCAACTTCCCAACAAAAACTTCAGGAGAGACAACATGAGCCGCAAGCTGATTGCTGAGTTGATTGGGACATTCACTCTTATCTTCATTGGTGCCGGGACTGGTGCCATCGGAGTCGGCGGCTTGGTGGGAGTTGCATTCGCCCACGGACTGGTGGTCTTGAGTCTGGCGTATGCTTATGGGCATCTCTCCGGAACTCATATCAATCCCGCTGTGACAATCGGGCTTTGGGTTGGCAAGCAGATTGACGCAGCGTCGGCGGTTGGTTACATCATTGTCCAGTTGATCGGCGGAACACTGGGTGCATTCGCGCTACGCTCGGTGCTGGGTGGGACAGCAAGCGGACTTGGCGCAACCACACTCGCAGTCACCGTCACGCCCGCGCAGGGTTTTGTCGTAGAGATGATCCTGACCTTCCTGCTCGTCAACTCGATTTTCAACACGGCGGTGAGTGGCAAGGCCGGTAACGCAGCTCCAGTGGCCATTGGCATGACTCTGGTCCTCGCAATTCTGATGGGCGGCCCGTTGACGGGCGCTTCTCTAAACCCCGCACGCACTTTGGGTCCTGCCATTGCGACTGGCAATTTTGCCAACCTCTGGCTTTACTTTGTAGCTCCTACTTTGGGCGCCGTTTTAGCTGCTTTGCTGTACAACGGCGTGCTGAAGGGAGAGCGCTAGTAGTGCCAGGAGCGCGGCCTGGCTCGACCGACAGCTCGAAAGATTTTTCGAGCAAGTCTCATCGTGCACGGCACCATCGGTCCAGCCGCCAGTTCCGTTTGTTCAGTAAGCTTCAACACGACTTGAGAGGGCCCGTGGACGAGCCCAGCTTTTCCACGGTACTAAGTCTCAGCTAGCGGGTTTGCATTGGTTCACCCGCGTGGGGGTAAACGTGCATCGGCTAATTTCTATGATTAGGTTTTTAGGGTGCGGCGAAGATACAACTCGGCGGAAGCTATCTCGGGTGCTTTCCTTGTCCCTGGTGCTGCTTTGTTTCCTTTTTTCCTCCGACCTGAAAGATCCACGTGCATCAGTCTCGTCACTGGGCGTCCAGCCTGGGGTTGAGCGGCATGTTCGTGAGGAATTCGGGCGGCTGCCGTTGAGTTTCGAGGCCAACTACGGCCAGGCGGACCAGCCAGCTCGTTTTCTGGCTCGCCGCAGCGGTTCTGTATGTTTCCTGAGTCCCGGGGAGATAACAGTACAGTTCTCTTATCGAGCCGCTCGCGCGGCACAGACAGCTCCACGTGACTTGGTGCCGACGCAATCAGGTTCGCAAGCGACGGCCTCGGACGTCACGAAGCTGTCCGCCGGTGGGGTTGGCGAAACAGCGACGTTGCGAATGGAGCTGCTGGGAAGCAATCGGAACGCGGCCATGGAAGGTCTCGACCCTCTTCCCGGAAAGTCCAACTATTTCATCGGAAAAGATCCCGCTGGCTGGCACCGAAACATTCCGACCTTTTCGAAGGTACGTTACAGAAATATCTATCCTGGCATTGACCTCAGCGTGTACGGAAATCAGCAGCACCTCGAATATGATTTCGTTCTCGCGGCCGGAGCCGATCCAGAGGCGATCCGGCTCGCTGCGAGATCTCGAGCTGGAAAGGAGTCTTCTCAATCCGAAGTGCAGCTGGATGCCCAAGGCGACCTTTTGATCGGGCCCGCCGCAAAGGCAGTTCGCCAGAGAGCCCCTCGCGCGTACCAGTTGATCGAGGGTAAGCGCGTTCCAGTGATCTGCAGCTACCTTCTGCTCGGACAGGGTAAGGTTGCGTTCCGTGTCGGGGCCTACGACAGGCTGAGGGAGCTCATCATCGACCCGGTTATCGAGAGCTCAACCTATCTGGGTGGCAGTGGCAGCGATACCGGAATTGACGTCGCTGTGGACGGGCCGGGGAACATCTACGTCTGCGGAAATACGAGTTCCCTGAATTTCCCGACTGCCCAGCCAAAGCAGGCCACCTATGGCGGGGGAAGTTCCGACGTTTTTGTGGCGAAGCTGAATCCTACGGGCGACACACTTCTGTATTCGACCTATTTGGGTGGCAACGATGCCGAGCTGATCTCAGTCACAGCCGGTGTGGCAGTGGATTCCAGCGGCAGTGCTTATATCGCAGGCCAAACCACTTCCGCCAATTTTCCCACTACGGCGGGCAGCTTTCGACCGACACCTGCGGGAGCCAGTGATGCGTTTGTTGCGAAACTGTCGCCTCAGGGAGATAGTCTCGCCTACGCTACCTATCTTGGCGGCGCTGCTAACGACAACGGATGGGGTCTTGCCGTGGATGGAAGTGGCAACGCCTACGTGACCGGAGTCACAATTTCAACCAATTTCCCAACCCTGAACGCCGTGCAGTCGAGCATCAAACGCGACTCTTCTAACAATGTGACTCAGGACGCCTTTGTTACCAAGCTCAACGCCGCCGGCTCTGGGTTGGTTTTTTCCACCTATCTGGGCGGGAACCGCTCTGACTATGGCTTGGGCATTACCGTGGATGCGCTGTCAAATGTCTACCTGGTAGGCAACAGTACGTCCACGGATCTTGCTACCAGCGGATCGGCACAGTCTGTCTACGGTGGCGGAACGACTTTCGGCGATGCCTTCGTGGCTAAGCTCAATGCGACTGGCTCGGGGATTGTGTACTTGACCTACCTCGGAGGGACTCAAGACGAGGAGGGTCGGGCCGTGGCGGTGGATGACCAAGGCAACATGTACGCTGCCGGCTACACACGGTCAAGCAACTATCCTTCCCTTAACCCTGTGCAGTCAAACTTCGGTGGCGGCACTTGTGCGGGCGCTCCTTGTCCCGATGCATTTGTGACCAAATTGAGCGCTGGTGGCGCCTTCGTCTACTCCACGTTTATCGGCGGCAACGGCGACGACCGCGCGCAGGGTCTCGCGGTGGACGCCTCAGGCAACGCCCATGTTTCGGGCTTCACCAATTCCACCAACTTTCGCGCAATAGGGTCTTCCCAGATCGGCCTGGCGGGCGGATACGACATTTTTATCAGCAAGCTGAATTCGACCGGCCAAGCCTATATCTACTCTGCGCTGTTGGGGGGTAGCGGCGACGATCAGGCTTTTGGCCTGGCTCTCGATGCAGCGGGCAGCGTTTTCGTCACCGGGCAAACGGGTTCGGCCGACTTCCCGACCCTGAACGCGTATCAGGGCAGCCGCGCTGGATCGACCGATGGCTTTGTTGCAAAACTGTCCGACTGTGCGCAGCTTTTTGTCCCCATAGTGGTGTCGGCAGCAGGGCTGAACGGTTCCATGTTCACCACGGAACTGACCTTGACCAATCGCTTTAGCCGCAATGCGACGCTGCAGGTGACTTATACCGCTGCTTTTGGGGAAGGGAGTGGCACCTTCATGGACCGGGTGACAGGAAGCCATCAGAGAATCATTGCCAACGTGGTCAGTTACATGAGGCAGAACGGACTCGCGATTCCAACTTCCGGCAACCAGGGTGGAACGCTTTCCATTTGTTCCTCCGGAACAGGCACCGCACTGGACGTTGCCGCAACTGCCCGCACGACAACGACGGTGCTCAATGGCCGGGCAGGACTGGCTTACGGGGCGGTTCGACCCAACCAAGCGTTTTCAGGACCGTCATATCTGGCGGGACTTCGGCAGAACGCCGCAGACCGGTCCAATGTGGCTCTTCAGAATCTCGGTACTGCTTCCCAAGGCCCTATTACCTTGCGCCTAACGGTCTATTCAGGTGATTCGGCAGCTTTCCAGGTTCTTCCCGACATCGTGCTTGATCCGGCCGGGTTTGCACAAGTCAACGGAATCCTCCAAGCTGAGGGTTTGTCGTACACGAGTGGTTACGTCCGGGTGGAGAAGATTAGCGGCACAGCCCCCTACAATGCATATGCCGTCATTAACGACCAAGCCAACTCTGACGGCTCGTTTGTTCCGGCAGTTGCAGAGACCGCGCTAGTTGGAAAAACGGGGCTTACTCTGCCAGTCATCGTTGAGGCAAGTCCCTTCAGCAGCGAACTGGTTCTGACCAATTGGTCGAATGCCTCTAAAACGCTAAGATGTGCGTTCGTGGCAGATGCCGTTCAGGCAGCCGCCTCTACTGCCACGTTTGAGGTTCCTCTTGCTCCTGGCCAGCAGACCGTATTGCCAGAAATCGTCCAATGGCTCCGAACCAGCAATGTGGCTGGCATCGGCCCCAAAGGGCCGGTGTTCGCTGGGTCTGTGTTCGTGACGACCGATTCGGGAGATCTCTCAGGAATCTTCGTGGGTGCTCGCACTTCCGCCCCTGGCAGCCGAGGGCAGTTTGGCGTGTTTTATACTGGAGTTCCCTATGGCTCGGCTAGCACGACATCAGCCTGGCTCTACGGGCTGCAGCAAAACCAGCAAAGCCGGACAAATCTCGCGTTGGTCAACACCGGAGAAGTAGACAACAGCCCGAGTGTCTTTCGTGTGGAAGTGTACGACGGGGACACGGGAGCCAAAGTGGCCACAATCGACGACCTGACGGTTGAATCCAGACAATGGCGCCAGTACGGAGCCTTTCTGACTACCTATGCTCCCGGCAGCCGCAATGGCTTTGCGCGTGTGACCCGAGTCTCGGGCGCCAATCCATTCATTGCCTACCTCATCGTTAATGATGGAGCAAACCCGGGAGAAAGGACCGGCGACGGAGCGTTCATCCCGAGTTCTCCCTGACGCCACGCCTGATGCTTGTTACTGCCGGTTGGAGCCTGCCGGGAGTTGCGCCACATCTCTTCTCATTCAACCACCAGAATCAGGACAAACAGTTTCTGTCCGAGATCCAGCAGCGTTCTTTTGGTCGCAGTCTTCACTTTGTTGCGATCGCGTCCGCCAGAGAGTGGATTCTGAGACTGCTCCTTAATTCTTCTGGGGTGAGTCGTCCTTCCGGCCTGAACTCCACTTCGATCGGATCGGCGGGTAGAAGATCGAAATAGTTCTCAACAAAGGTGCCCTCATGACCGGCCAAGGAAAGCTCAACATCCTTAGCGAAGCTGTTGGATAGCAGTCCAACCATCAACTTGCCTCCCAGATTCCTGGTCTTGACAGTAATAGTGGGCCGCGGCCACCGCAGGTCCTTTGGGTCGTGAAAGAGGAAACGATTGCTTGAAACCCGTACTCCGTCCAGAAAGAGCTGGCAGTTCAGCAGCAATTGGCGGGAATCCCGCCCTTCAAGTAACGCAGCTTGGCGGAGGGTCCAGTGCACTTCTGATTTCATTGGCGCCAGCGTCACTTGCTTCCTGGCCTCCAGCAGGGCTGTTCCGTCAAATCGAATCACTTGGGCTTTGAGCACTGCTTTGGCGGGTGCGGTTCTGTCGGAGGCTACTGCGATCTTGATCTCCCCATTCTCCTCGTAAGGGCTGACTAGAACGTCCTGGTAAAACCTGCGGGCGTAGTAGTGAAGCGCCTTCCACCTTCCAAAGTAGTCGATGCCCGACCATGAGATCGCCGGCCAGCAGTCATTGATTTGCCAGTAGAGCGAGCCCATAGCACGCGGCCGGTTTCTGCGGAGATGCTCGGCTCCGGTCCGAATGGCTTCTGCCTGGGTGAGCTGGCTCAAATAAACGAATGACGCAAAATCTTTCGGCTCACCATAGATCTGGCTGACGGCCTTGCGAATTCTCTCTGTGCCACGATCTCCCTTCTGGTGAGCGGCCATGGCTGGCGATTCAAGCTGAAGGTCTATACTGCCAGTGAACCACTCAATCGTTTTGAAATTGGGAAAAGACTGAAACCCGTACTCACTCAAGAAGCGAGGCACGACGGCCTGGTAGCTTTTAAATGGCAGCCCGTCCAGCCAGATGTCCCAGTAGTGAACGTCTCCCGCTGACTGGGCGTTTGGCTTGTCTTCGAGGTTGGAGCTGGGTGAGCTGGGCCAGTAGGGTCGGCCAGGATCCCACGTGGCACAAGCACCTGGCAGGACGTCGTGAAAGAGTTGCTTATAGTCCTCCCAGAAGCTGGCCGGGAAGCGCTTCTTCCAACCCCAGTCAAACCATCCAGTTTCGACCTCATTGTTGCCGCACCAGAGCCCAAGGCTGGGATGGTTTCGCAGTCGTTTGATGTTGTCTGCAGCCTCCTGTCGAACACTTTCGAAGAACGACTGCGAGGCAGGATAAAGGGCGTTAGCAAAAATGAAGTCCTGCCAGACAAGAATTCCCATTTCATCGCAGAGGTCGTAAAACACATCGCTTTCGTAAATCCCGCCACCCCAGACGCGCAACATATTCATGTTGGCGTCACGGCACGAGTGGATCAAAGCACGATAGCGCTCCGCGGTGACCCGCGCCGGAAAAGCATCTGCAGGGACCCAGTTTCCTCCTTTGGCAAACAACGGAACGCCGTTTACCACGAACTCGAAGCTTTTTCCCCATGCATCAGGCAGCTGTCGAAGTTCCAGCGTGCGAATTCCAATCCGCCTGGAAAACCGGTCGAGTATCTTGCCATCCACCGATAATTGGGCTGCAAGCTTGTAAAGTGGCTGCGGCCCGAGTCCGTTTGGCCACCAGAGGAGAGGCTCCGGAATTGTCCAATCGATAGTTACCTGGTTTCGGCCAGGCTGCAGGCGAAACGGTCCGTCAAACACTTTCCGGTCAGAGGAAGTTTCTCTCAGGCTGATCCTCGCGGTTGTCGCAACGGTGGACAACACGTCAAGCCTAACAGTTAGATCAGCCGCTGATGGCTGGACGTTTTTTTGAAAGATCTGGAGATCCGCAATCCGTGCATGGTTCCAGGCTTCGAGGAAAACGGGCTTCCAGATGCCCGCACCTGTGAGACGAGGAGCCCAATCCCAGCCGTACTGGTAAGGAGCCTTGCGCGTGTAGGGGCTGGTTTTTTCGCCAGGGTCGCTGGGTGCGGGCAAGGGATGGGCGGCATGTCGAAGACTCGGCAGAACGCGATTGACGGCAGAAGCAAAGTGGACTTCCAGCTTGTTGGCGCCAGGCTTGAGCATCTTCTTACAGTCAAGCCGCCATTCTCGAAACATGTTGTCAGTACTGGCCAGCGGAACGCCATTCAGAAAGAGTCTGGCGTAAGTGTCGAGACCCTTGAAGATCAATTCGATCTTCTGAAATCCCAAGAGATCCGGAGTTGCTAGAAGCGTGGTCTCATAGATCCAGTAGGTCTGGCCTACCCACTGAAGTTTTTCGGCGTTGTCGCGCAGAAACGGGTTTTCGATCAAGCCACTGGAAAGCAGATCGGTGACAACACAACCTGGAACAGTGGCCGGATACCATCGCTGTTTGCTCACTTCACGGAAATGCCAGCCACTGTCAAGGGGAACCACGAGCACTGCGGGTTTGCGAACTGGGTCAGAAGAGTATGTCTTCGGCCAGCCACTGGGGGCTGGGCCAATCAACAGCACCGCAAAAAACACAGAGAATCTGAAGACGAGGCGGTTGGATTGAGCTGACCTTCGGGATGTCGATGAGCTCATGGAACCGACATTGTACCTGTGATCGCTCGCGTTGATGTAACAAGAACAGCCCGTCGGAGCCGGTCTGGAGCATTCGCCAGACTTTCGCGGAACCACCAGGAATACACAGCCCTATCCCGAGCCCGGCTCGAGCGCCAAGATCGAGTCGAAAACGCCTGCGAGCTTGCCGTCGGCACGTGCAAGCCCTCCAGCAGAGAGAACCTTTCGACCGTCAATATTTTGTCTCTTGCGCCCACTACTGTTCTTTGGCCATAGGTAAATTCTGCCTCTGGTTGTCTTATGCGACAGGCGCAGACGATCGCATGAGGGGACCTAAAATAAATATATTGAATGTACTTACGAGCGATGTACCGGATTGGTCGGAACCAGGCCAGCACCTCGCAACCTCTGGAGGTCGAATTGCCTCAATCCTCTGGGAATCTCTGCCAAATGAGTGACCCTCAGCACGTGAGGGCCGCGGGGCAGGGAACTGATCCCCTGGGAAGTCTCCAAGAGGAGAAAACAAGGTGCGCCGGTTCGATGAGCAGAAATGTTTTGGCTGGGGAGCGAGAATCCTCTGCAGTCTCCTGTTCAGCGGCATTGCCCATGCGCAGGTCACACACTTTGTCTCATCCTCGGTTCCCGAGGTTGTCAAGACAGGTATTGCAGAGGTCGTTGGTGAAGTCCGGCTTACAAAAGACATCGCTGGCCAGACCACGACTGCCAGCACACTCACCTTCGTTTACGATGCGCCAATCACGAACCTGTTCTTCGGCTCCTTGTCGATGGACGTTGTCACGGGATCCATTGTTGACTCAGGTGGCATTACGATCACGGGGACAGGGGCTTGGGTAAATGCCGGCGTGAGCGCGACTGTTTCGAATTCCGGATCCACTGGCCAGATTGTCATCACGGTGCCGAACGGGCTTAACCTGGCCGTTGGGAACTACCTTGCAGTAAACGGCGTTCGGGCCAACATGACAAGCAAGCCATTGAATGCCACCATCACGGTGTCACTCAACGCCACGCCCGGGGCTCATTCGTTTACCAACGGCACCAGCGCCAACATCGCGACGATCGGCCAGGGGCTTGCTGTCAGCGCCTCAGGTGTGACCAACCCGAGCTGCAATGCACCCTCTAATCCGAGCATCACGTTAACTGAAGGGTTCGCCGGCGCCTTTGTGCAGCATGTGGCCGTGGGCGGGGTCACCCCACAATCGCCCAGAAACGGTTACGGCGCCGACGCTAACACCCAGATCCAGATTGTTATTAGCGGCCTCCAGAGCGGCGTATCGCTGAACTGGCCGGATGTGGTTACTGGCAGCTCAGGAACGGGGTCGCTGGTGATTCTCAGCGAAAGTTCGGCCACTGCTCTATACCAGTACCGAGCGACGAACCAGGCCACCAGCGACGCCACGATCGAGTCCTTCACTGTCGTGCCAATTGTCACCATGAGCGGCTCAGCGGCGACGGGACAAGCGACCGTGCAGGCCCAACTGCTCCCGGTCGCTGCCGCCACTCAGAAGCCACGGTTCGACGATCCACTGCAGCCCAGCCTGGGGCCGAACTTCATCACTGTAGTCTCCTGCAACCCGGCGCCGATGCTAACCTCCATCAGCCCACTGTCGACTACGGCAGGCCAGTCTCCGTTCACACTCACCGCCACCGGGAGCAACTTCGTGATCGGGGCAGTGGTGCGCTGGAACCTGCAGGCGCGCTCGACGAGTTTCGTGGATAGCACTCAACTGCGGGCCGACATTCTGGCCAGTGACATCGCTACTGCGGTGCCTGTGTCGGTAACGGTGGACAATCCTGGGCCCGGAGGCGGAATCTCAATCGCGTTGCCGTTCACCATCAACGCTGTGAACCCAGTGCCGACGTTGGTTTCACTGAATCCTGCTTCAGTAACCGTGGGGGGAGCCGACTTCGTCTTGACGGCAACTGGCACCAACTTTACAGCGGGTACGACACTGCGCTGGAACAACTCGCCACGAACAACAACAGTGGTGGATGCCAGCACGTTGCGCGCAGATATCACGGCAGCGGATATTGCTGCTGCGGGGACTGCCACGATTACTGCTGTTAATCCTAGCCCGGGTGGAGGCACCTCGAATCCCGCGACGTTCACGATCAATTTCCAAGCACCGGTCCCAAGCTTGACGAGCATTAGTCCATCGTCGGCGACTGCTGGCTCAAGCAACTTTCAGCTGACTGCAACCGGAACCAACTTTACGACCGACTCAAAAGTGCGATGGAACGGGTTGGACCGAAGCACGACGCTTGTCAGTTCAACGGAACTTCGCGCCTCCGTCAATGCTGCCGATATCGCCACTGTGGGATCCGCCAGCGTAACGGTATACAACGCTCCGCCCGGTGGAGGCACATCGGCGAACCTGACTTTCACGATCAGCAATCCGCTCCCAACCATTACCGGGTTGAGCCCCAACTCGGCACTGGTCGGCAGTTCTGCGGTTGTGGTGACAGTCAACGGAGCTTATTTTGTGAATGGCTCGATTGTCACCTGGAACGGCGCTAACCTCACCACGACCTATGTCAGCGCCACTCAGCTGCGAGCAACGATCCCAGCGGCGAATCTTGTGGTTGCCGGAGCTTTCAATATTGCTGTTGTTAATGTTCCGACGGGCGGCGGCACATCCAACGCCGAGCCTTTTTATGTTGGCAACCAGGTCCCGACTGTCAGCAGCATCAGTCCTACTACCGCCGTACAGAATGGCCCGGCCTTCAACTTAATAGTTAATGGCACGAGGTTTTTCTCAGGTTCTGTAGTGCGGTGGGGCGGACAGAGCCGGCCGACCACGTTGGTGAGCAGCACTCAGGTGACGGCGGCGATCCCAGCGACCGACCTGGCGACGGTAGGACCTGTGAGCATCACAGTCTACAATCCGGAAGTAGGCGGCGGTGCTTCCGGTGCTCAGACGTTCAATGTCAACAATCCTATGCCGGTCATCAGCAGTCTGGCTCCGGTGGCCGCGACGGCAGGAGAACTCGGGCTGACACTTACAGTCAATGGCTCGAACTTTGTGACAGGTTCGAAAGTCCGCTGGAACGGCACAGACCGGGTAACCTCGTTTGTTAGCAGTACCCAGATCAAGGCAACGATCCTGGTTGCGGACTTGGTCAGTGCAGCCACTGTTAGCATAACAGTCTTCAACCCCACGCCCGGGGGCGGCACGTCAGGTTCCCAAGCCTTCACCATCAGCAATGCCGTGCCGGTCATCACCAGTTTGACTCCCATTTCCATAGGCGCGGGCAGCACGGGCTTTAGCCTGACAGTCCGAGGTTCTGGATTTGTCTCCACGTCCAAAGTCCGCTGGAACGGCGGCGACATCACCACCCGATTTGTGAGCTCAACAGAGTTGACGGGAACTGTTGCCGCCACCGCGATCGCGCAGCCAGGAACCGTCAACGTGACCGTCTACAGCGGTGGTCCGGGCGGAGGCACCTCCAGCGCGCAAACTTTCACGATCGGCTCACCGATCGCAACCACCACGGGGATCAGCCCGAACACGGGTGTCGTCGGTGGCGCTGGTTTCACCCTGACGGTAAACGGGACGAGATTCATCAGCACCTCAAAGGTGCTCTGGAATGGCTTGGAACGCACGACACGTTTTGTCAGCAATACACAGCTTACTGCCACTATCCCAAGCAGTGATCTAGTCGCTGCAGGAAGTGTCAGCGTGGCAGTGCTCAATCCCGACAATGGCGACGAAGCCTCCAATGCGCAATCGTTCTCGGTCAACAACCCCGTGCCGGCCATCACTAGCCTGAGCCCGTCTCTGGCGCGAGTTTCCGAGACTCCATTGACCCTCACAGTCAACGGGAGCAACTTTGTGAGCACGTCAAGAGTGCGCTGGAAGGGATTCGACCGGCAGACGACATTCGTCAGCAGCACCCGGCTGACCGCCGTGATTCCCATTTCCGATTTGTCGGCAACTGGCTCGGTGAATGTCACGGTATTCAACCCAGCGCCAGGCGGTGGAAGTTCGAACACTCAGAACTATACCGTCGCTAGCCCATTGCCCCTTATCAGCGCCGCAAGTCCGTCCTCAGCCCTGGCAGGCGGCGGCGCCTTTACTCTGACAGTTACCGGCAGCTATTTTCTGAATACCTCAAAGGTGCGCTGGAACGGCTCAGACCGCACGACTGTCTTTACCAATGCGAACCAATTGCAGGCCAGTATCACGGCCGCCGACATTGCTAACGCCGGGACAGCGGGTATCACGGTGATTAACGCTGTTGCCGACGGCCCGTCTGCCGCCATCAGCTTTCCAGTGAACGAGTTGATGATCACCGGCCTGACGCTGAGCCCTCCCAGCGTGACAGGCGGCATCAGCACGACAGGGACCGTCACTCTCAACGGTCCGGCCAATCCTAACGGAACATTGGTGTCGTTGTTCAGCAGCGACCGGTCGGTCGGTTCTGTGCCCTTCAATATTCGCGTCCCGGCTGGAGTGAGTTCCGCCAGTTTTCCCATTAGCACCATGCTTCAAGATTCGACCCGCTCTGCGGTTATTTCAGCAACCTACAACGGAAACACACGTCGAGCGACATTGGCTGTCGCGGACACAGCGACCGGCGAAAACGACCCCAGTGCGACGGTGTTCGTGCCTATCATCCTGACTTCGTCCGGTGTCAATGGCTCTTTCTTTACCTCTGCGTTGACTCTGACCAATCGGGGCCCTCGGACCTCCGTGGTGGATTTCAGCTATGTTTCCGCATTTGGCGCAGGCACGGGGAAGGTGTCTGACGTCTTGCTTGCCGGGCAACAGCGGGTTTACTCAAATGCGATCAGCTACCTCAAGTCTCTGGGCATGCCCATTCCTGATGACGGCAACCGCGGTGGGACTCTGAGGGTTCGGTTCTGGGGCCTGAACGCTTCAGCCGACGTGGCCGCTACCGTCCGAACAACAACAGCAGTCACCGGCGGGCGAGCTGGGCTCTCTTACCCTGCCATCTCGATAGCATCAGCCTTGAACCAGCCTTCTTACGTTTTCGGATTGCGTCAGAATGAGAACGACCGCTCTAACATCGCAGTTCAGAACCTGGGCAGCGAACAGGACGGCGATGTGACCATGAGCCTTACCGTCTATTCGGGTGACAGCGGCGCGCTCCCAGTAACTCTGCCCGATATGGTGGTTCCACCGGGAGGGTTTCGGCAGATCAATGGCGTTCTGAGCTCTGAGGGAGCCGGGTTCGGCAACGGCTACGTGCGCGTGGAACGACTAGCTGGCGCCGCTCCCTACTATGCCTACGGCGTCATCAATGACCAAGCCAACTCGGATGGTTCTTTTGTCGCGCCCATTGCCGAATCGGATTTGCGCGGACATCAGGGTTTGACGCTCCCCGTGATAGTGGAAGCAGGCACATTCGCGAGCGAGTTAGTGCTGACCAACTCTTCCGGTGTGACGCGGAATATCCAGTGCATGTTTGTGTCAGAAGGCGTTTCAACTCCCGACCGTACTACCATGTTCCTCGTTCAGCTCGGGCCGGGACAGCAGGTGATCTACCCGAATTTCATTCAAACACTGCGCGAAGTCCTTGGATCCAGCATCGTGCCGCCAAGCGGTTCCGTGGCCGGAGCGCTTTTTGTGACCGTGGAGGGCAGAGATGTGAGCGGCGTGTTTGTTGGAGCACGGACCTCGGCGCCGGGTGGGGGAGGCCGCTATGGGCTTTTCTACTCTGGCGTCCCTTATGGCATGGCTGCCAGTGGCACAGCATGGCTTTACGGGCTTCAACAGAACCTTGAGACTCGAAGCAACCTGGCACTAGTCAACACCGGAGAGAACGATGGAAGTGCCAGCGTCTTTCAAATCGAGCTTTTTGACGGAGACACGGCAGCTCAAGTCGGGACGATTAACAACGTCGTGGTGGGGGCCCGACAGTGGATTCAATTTCAGATGATTCTGGATCAGTACGCTCCCGGCACTCTCCAAGGCTATGCACGCGTGACCCGGATCTCAGGATCGAATCCGTTCATTGCCTATGCAGTGCTGAACGATGGCGGTGAGCCTGGCGCACGCACGGGCGATGGCGCTTATGTGGAGATGAGTATGGAGTACTGATTGCGGTGTCCGACGTCGCCTCGGCGAAGACCGGATTTGTGCGCCCACAAAGGACGGAGTCGCTAAACCTGAAATCTGGAAACTGAAAACCTAGAACGGCCCGCGATTGACCCGTTATCTCCCACTCAGCGGGTGAACAAACCCTAATGACTGTGAAGCTCCTGTCCGCGGCTGCCTCGCCTGCGCCGCGTCCTCTGAGGATTGTCCTCGATCTCTAACTCGTCCAGGCTACGCAACCAAGGTTGATGGGGAGCTACTGGTGTCGCAGATTCGAGTCTCTTTCGGCGGCTCTAGTGACCACTTCCTACGATCTGAGAACCCTCGAGGCTTCCTCTCAGCCACGGCCTACCCATCACTTTCTTCCCAGGTAGATTTTGCCGGGTGTCGATATCTCCGCGGTTCAAGTTTCCGGCTAATCGCCCGCTCCATCTTCAGATTCTGTACAACTCCCATTCTTACAGGCATTTGAACCTTCCAACAGAAGCAATCTGAATTTGGCAGCGGCGGTGCTTATTGCCTGGCGGCAGAAGAAGAGCCGTTAGGAGTCAGCCATGAGCTCAATGAGTGCAGTCGATTTCTTGGGTACCACGACGGGCAAGACAGAAACTTCGAAGGATGGGAAAAGGGTGTCTCCTGGGGGTGAACTGGGGCAGGACCAGTTTCTAAAATTGCTGACGGCGCAGCTGCAACACCAGGACCCACTGGAGCCTCAAGGGAATGCCGATTTTATCGCTCAGTTAGCGACCTTCAGCTCTCTTGAGAAGCTGGCTTCAATCGAGTCGCTTCTCAAGCAAAGTTTAGGAATCGAAAAGACAGGTTGACAGCAGCAGTTTGGCACTGAAACTGAAGCACGAAAGGAAATCTAACATGGCATTAACATCACTTTACTCCGGACTCGCAGGTCTGAACGCAAATTCGCTGCAGTTGAGCCTTATCGGCAACAACCTGTCGAATGTGAACACCGCCGGCTATAAGAGCAGCAGCGCCTCATTTCAGGACATGCTCAGTCAGACGTTGAACGGCGGCAGCGAGCGCACCAATCCCCAACAGGTGGGCCTAGGTAGTGTGGCTGCCGGAACCAACATGAACTTCACCCAGGGAAGCTTGCAAACCACGGGGATCAATTCCAATGTTGCCATTCAAGGCGGCGGCTTTTTTGTGGTTAGCGACGGGCAAGGCAATAGTTACACCCGCTCCGGGGACTTTCATGTGGATGCTTCTGGAAACCTGGTGACACCTGATGGTGCCTTCGTTCAGGGCTACACCACCAAAGATCCCGTGACCGGCAGGATTGTTGCGTCCGGCGCGTTATCCAACATCAACATGCCGCCGGGAACGCTGTTTCCGCCCGCGGCTACTACCAACCTAAGGCTCATTGCCAATCTGAATGCTAACGCCGCAGTCAACGATACTTTCAGCAGCAGCGTGCGCATTGTCGATTCACTCGGTTCCGACCACCAGCTCACCATCACCTGGACCAACACTGGCCCCGGCGCCTGGGACTACGATATCACCGTTCCTGCCCTGGACGTCGGAGGACTGGTGACCGACCCACCGGTAAGCGTCGGCACTGGTAGCATGACCTTCGATTCCTTGGGTGTCTTGACGGCTCCGGCGGCCGACTTCGACATCGAAATTACCGGATTTGCCAACGGCGCCGCCGACATGACTACCGCAACGAACAACGCCATTAACTTCGATCTCTTCAATCCGGACGGCACGACGAACCTCACCGGTTTCGCGGCGGCATCTGCTACATCGTCCAGCTCCCAGAATGGTTTTCCGCCGGGATCACTCTCGTCGTTCGCAATCGGAGTCGATGGGACTATTCAAGGCATTTTCAGCAACGGCCAGACTGCCGAACTGGCACGGCTGGCACTGGCTACCTTCAACAACCCCAATGGACTTTTGAAAACCGGTCAGAACAAATTCTCTGCGTCTTCGTCTTCTGGTGAGCCGAGCGTTGGCGTGCCGGGAGAGGGAGGGCGGGGTACGACCGCCGGCAGCGCGCTGGAGCTCTCAAATGTTGACATTGCTAACGAGTTCATCAACATGCTGATTGCCCAACGAGGCTATCAGGCGAACTCAAGAATCATCACGACCACAGATTCAGTGCTTCAGGAAGCAATCAACCTGGTGAGGTAATCCCACGTTGCTGGTTCGGCAAGCGTCGACGGGATGACAAGCTAGACGGCCTAGTCATCCCTTCACGCTGTTCCTCCACCGACCCGCGACACCCGGAACCCCGTCAAGACACCGCATTACAAAGCGCAATGTCGTCAAATTTCTGGCGCATTCTTGTGCCTACCTACTCTGCTTTATTCCTGCTAATCCATTTTTCAAAAACCACTTAGAACTTGCCTGCAATTCCAGAGTGGCATTTGGAACCCTCATTGCTCCAACCGGGTTGAAGATCAATTTGCGCGAGAAGGGCGGAGCGAATGGCAACTGAACAGAAAGCAACAAAAGATGCTGGAACACCAGAGGCGCCGGCGAAGAAGAAATCCAAGTTGATGCTCATCGTGATCATGGTAGTGGCTCTCTTGGCAGCAGCCGGAGGCGGGTTCTTTGGTTGGAAATACCTCAAGTCAGCCAAAGCCGACTCATCATCTGAGGAGGATGGTGGCAAGGAAAAAGGCGCGAAGCATGCTGAAGGGGACGAGGAAGAGGAGGGCCACGGCAAGTCCCAAAAAGACAAAAAGAAGAAGACGAAGGAAAAGGCCCACGGCGAAGAGGGAGCAACCATAAACTTTGAACCCTTTCTGGTGAATCTGGCTGACAAGGAAGCCAGCCGCTACGTTAAGACCTCAATTCGTCTGCTAGTTGGCAATAAGGAAGCCGCCGAAACGATCTCTAAAGGGCAGATCCTCATGCCGCGTCTGCGCGACACAATCCTAACGATCCTTTCCAGCAGGACAGCAGAAGAAATCACCAACAACGAAGGCAAGGAGAAGTTGAAAAAAGAAATTCTCGCGCAGGTCAATGAGTACCTTCCTGAAGAAAGCGCCGCTTTAGAGGTTTTCTTCACAGACTTTGTGGTGCAGTTCTAGGAGCAGTGCCTCGACTGGATGAGTGGCCCAGACGGCCTGATCTGGATCTCTGCCCGTAAAGCTGGAGCTCTTCAAACGGAGCTGAAATGCAAACGAACGAATCGCAGCAGAAGACAGCGGCGGCACCCGCAACCGCAGCAGTTCCTACAGGGCCAGACCCTGACGTTGCCAAAATTATGGGAGAGTTCAAGCCGTTCCTTTCTGTTCCGCTTGAAATCACTATCGAACTGGGTCGCGCGAACATCAGCATCGGAGACTTGCTCGATATGGGCTATCACTCGGTGTTTGAACTGAACAAGAGCGCGGGCAATAACCTGGACGTCTATGTCAACGACGTGCTGTTGGGGCGGGGCGAAGTGCTGGTGATCGAAGACCGCGTCGGCATCAAATTGAATGAGTTTGCGGACAAACATGACTAAGGTTTCGCACAGCTTAGGGCGAACGGCCCAAGTTCTGTTCTGGCTATCCCTTCTATCCTGGGGACGCCTTCCAGGAATCACGCTCTCTCTTGCACGACCTGTGAGTCCGGAGTTGGCGGGCACCAACGCTTCGGATGCAGCCTTCACTTCAGGCACTGCGATTCAGACGCCGCTTCCGGAAGGTTTCCCTCCCCCGAGTCTCACAGCTTCGCCGTTTCCGGCCGACACAAGCCCCCTGCCGTCAGCTGGAAAAGCAGCAGGTTCGATGCTCTTCATCGTTGGCATGATATTGATTGTGGCTTTCCTGCTCAAACGCTACCTGCCGCAGCGCTTCGGCCCCGCCCTGAGCCCGAGACAAATTCAGGTCGTCGAAACCGCCGTCCTCGGCGATCGTCAGAGCTTGACGCTGGTTCGCGTCGGTGAGGCCACACTGCTGCTGGCTCGTACACCCGGCAGCATCACTCTGCTAGATCGAGTCGAGTTGAAGCTGGTCAATGGGGAAGCTGCCCAAGAAGCCACGGCAGTTGGAGCGCCCGGACCGATGCCGCGGGTGACGTCTGACAACACGATTCTGCGTTGCTGCAAGACTGCCCTGGCTCGGCTGCGACAGGCAAAGGGGATGCAGATGCCGTTCAGATGGCTGCGCCGAAAACAGTTGCCGTTGGCAATGCCCGCGCTTAACGGGCTCCGCCCATCGCCGACCTCTCCCGACTTCGAAAGTGTCATGCGAGCCGAGTTGCACAATGCGCAGTTGCTCTCGCGGCTGTCGCAAATTCGTAGTGAGCTTGCCAGCAAGTGACAGAGGACGAATCGGTGAGAACCCTGGAGGGAATCGGAAAAAGGGAAAGCGGGCGAGTCCTACGGCGGGAGAATCGCCTGGCTACGAGTGTTCGTTTCGGTGGATGGCTCACTATACGAGTGGTTCTTGCACTGCTGTTGATGTTGCTGATTGCCACACCGGCAGTGGCGGCGCCTCCGTCTCCCGGACTTCCGGGGAACATCAATATCAATCTGGAAGGGACGCCAGGCCGGCAAACCTATTCGATCCCAGTCCAGATTCTGCTGTTCCTCACGCTGCTCACGTTTCTGCCGGCCATCATTCTGTCGATCACCTCATTTACTCGGATCGTAATAGTTTTTCACTTTCTTCGCCAAGCTCTCGGAACTTCCGAAACTCCATCGAACCAAATCATTCTGGGACTCACACTGTTCCTGACGCTCTTCATCATGTCGCCGATTCTCGAACAGATCAACACCGAAGCCCTGCAGCCCATGATGGCTGGAACGGTCACTCAGACGCAGGCTCTGGATGCAGCGGTAAAGCCGTTGCGGAGCTTCATGATGAAGTATACGCGCGAGAAGGATCTGGCACTGTTCATGAATATTGCCAAGAAACCCCGTCCGCGCAACGCGGACGATATCCCAACCAGCGTGATGATTCCGGCCTTCATGATCTCAGAGCTGAAGACCGCTTTCCAGATCGGGTTTGTTTTGTTCTTACCCTTTCTCGTGATTGACATGATTGTGGCGACGGTGCTGCTGTCGATGGGAATGATGCAGTTGCCACCGATCATGGTGTCGATGCCGTTCAAGATCCTGCTGTTCATCATGGTGGATGGCTGGAACCTGATCGTAGGATCGCTGGTTAGGAGCTTCTATTAGCGGCTGCTTGGCAACTGCCGAATGCCGATGAAATCGGGCTGTTCTGAGAAGAATCGGCGATGGCATTCCGCAATTGCGAAATGAGGGACCCGATGCCTGAAGAGTTATTGCTAAGCCTTGCCAAACAGGCGATGCAGACACTGGTCTGGGTGAGCGCGCCCATGCTGGTTGCGGGAATTATCGTGGGTGTTTCCGTCAGTATCCTGCAAGTTGTCACTTCGATTCAGGATGCGACTCTTGCCTTTGTGCCCCGTGTGGTGGCCATCTTTGCTGTGTTCCTTTTCACACTGCCCTGGGTCACCCATAAGATGGTGTCGTTCACAACCCATCTCTTCTCAAACTTCACAATTTACATTCGATGACTCCCTTCGATGTTCCGATTGGCACTCTCCACGCATTCTTGCTCCTCTTCGCACGGGCCAGTGGCATCTTCATATTTACACCGTTCTTGGGAAATGCCCTCGTCCCCCAACAGGTCCGCATCCTGCTTTCGCTCACACTTAGTTTCCTCTTCGCCATAGCCGGGGCCGCGCCCGCTTTGCCTCCGCCGCCCACGATCGCCCAGATGACGATCAGTCTTGCGGGGGAGCTGGCTGTTGGTATCGTCATCGGCTTTGCCGCCCACACGGTCTTTGCGGGGTTGCTCTATGCCGGGCACCTGGTTGGCTTTCAGATGGGCTTGTCCTATGTCAATTCCATCGACCCACAGACCTCGAATCGGTCCACAACGCTCTCAATCTTTCAGAATTATCTGGGCATGATGCTGTTTCTCGGCTTTAACGGCCATCACTGGTTCGTGGAAGCCGTGGGCAAGAGTTTAAGCATTCTGCCGCCCTATTCGATGCGCTTCAATGGCAGCTTTATTGTTCAGATCGCCGCGATGGTTGGAAAGATCTTCGTCATCGGCTTCCAGTTTGCAGGCCCATTACTGGCGGTCATGATTCTTACCGACGTGGTCCTGGGAATCATTGGTCGCAGCGCCCCTCAGGTCCACATCATGATCATCGGACTGCCCCTCAAAGTGCTGGTCGGAATTTCCGGAATGGGGCTCATGCTCTATTTCCTTCCTGTGGCTATGCGGCGCGTATCCGCCCAGCTATTTCGCGAGATGTTCGGGTTGCTGCAGTTGATGAAGGGTTAAGGATCAAGCCGCAAGCGTCAAACAACTAGCTCTTGACTCCTAGCCAATTGAGTCTTGCCCTCGTGAATTATGAGTTTCTTTAAAGGCAACGACGGACGCACAGAAAAAGCAACTGGAAAACGCCGGTCACAGGCGCGCGGCAAAGGTCAGATTGCACGCAGCGCGAATTTGCCTTCAGCACTGGTGCTGTTTGGGCTGTTTTGGCTGCTAGGCATCTATGGAACTTCAGTGGTGCACAACCTCTCAAGCATGCTGCACAGGGTACTGGCTGGACTTCGCCCTTTGGAGATGACACAGGAACGAGTGTATGAGCTGATGGCAGGATGTGCGCTCGAGACTTCCAAAGCCGTTTTCCTGTTTACCGGCGCAGCTATTGCCCTAAGCGTTGCGGCCAATGTGGCTCAGGGCGGGTTGGTGTTCTCCACCTACCGCTTGGGCCTGCACTTTGAGAATCTCAACCCAGTTGCCGGGATAAAGCGCTTGATGCCTTCTACCAGCGGTGTCGAACTTCTGAAAAGCCTGTTGACCATCGGCATCATCGTGCACTTCGGGCACTCGATCTATGTCGAGATGCTCAGCGAGTTTCCGCGATTTGTGTTGCTGCAGCCGGTGGAAATCGCTGTGAGGGTGGCCGGCATGGTCTATCGCATTGGTTTTAACAGCGCGCTATGTCTCATCGTGCTGGCTCTGGCCGATTACCTTTGGCAGCGCCATCGGTTTGAAGAAAGCCTCAAGATGACCAAGGAAGAAGTCAAAGATGAGGCCAAAGCGGCGGAGGGAAATCCGGAGACCAAATCGCGTATCAAGAGCAAGCGGCGCGAGGTTTTCATGCGCCGCATGATGGCTGCTGTTCCGAAGGCGGATGTCGTCATCACGAACCCAACACACTTTGCTGTGGCACTCTCCTACAAACCAGGCAAGATGGCCGCGCCGGTGCTGCTGGCGAAGGGGCAGGATCATGTCGCCCTCCGCATTCGGAAGATTGCCGAAGAGAATAAAGTGCCGCTCGTGGAGAACAAACCGCTGGCCCAGGCACTCTACAAGATGGTTGAAATCGGCGGCATGATTCCAGGCGAACTCTTCAAGGCCGTAGCGGAAGTCCTCGCCTATGTTTACAAGCTGAAACAGATGAGACTGTAGCCAGCCTGCAGGCCCTCCTGAAACCTAACACCTGACACTACCCGCCGTTTCCCTGACACACCCTTGTGAGCCACTGGTTGGCGAGTGAATGCCTGGCTCGGAAACCTCTTTCGCATCAGCACCGTCTTGGCTCATTACCTTGTTGACTTTGAACCATTTAGAGTCTGCAGCCAAAATACGCACTCCAGAAACACAATTTCTCAACCTGTGGAGGATTAACTGCATTTGAGACGCTGATATGAATGCGGAACTCGTGACCCAATCGATTTTGCCGGCACTGGCCAAGCGATCACACATGATCATGCCGATCGCGACGGTGTGCATCATCGCTGTGATGATCATTCCCATGCCAACACTGCTGCTCGATCTCTTGGTCACACTCGATATCACCCTGTCGGTCGTCATTCTGCTGGCCTCGATGTACATCGATCAACCCGTCAGCTTCTCGGTATTTCCCTCGTTGCTGCTCATCATCACTCTCTTCCGGCTCTCGCTGAATATCGCAGCCAGTCGGTTGATCCTGCTTTACGGCAACGAAGGGTTTTCCGCAGCCGGGCATGTCATCCAGTCGTTTGGCCAGTTTGTCATCGGCGGCAATTACATCATCGGTATTGTGATGTTCCTGGTCCTGCTGTCCATCCAGTACGTTGTCATCAACCATGGTGCAACTCGCATTGCTGAAGTGACTGCACGCTTCACCCTGGATGCTTTGCCTGGCAAGCAAATGTCCATCGACGCCGACCTGAATTCCGGCCTCATCAATGAAACAGAGGCGAAAGACCGGAGAAAGCAGGTTCAGCGTGAAGCGGAGTTTTACGGAGCGATGGACGGCGCCATAAAGTTCACCCAACGGGACGCGGTGGCGGCCGTGATCATCACGAGTATCAACATTTTTGCTGGCATCGTCATAGGACTGGTGCAGCACAACATGGAAATCATGGAGGCGTTGCAAACCTTCACTGTCTTGACGATTGGCGACGGTCTTGTCACTGCGATTCCAGCGCTGCTGATTTCTGTCGCAGGAGGCTTGATCACCACCCGGGCTGCCTCGGAATCCAATCTGGGAGAAGATGTTTCCCGGCAATTGCTAATGAACCCCCGGCCGGTGGCCATTGGTGCGGGTGTCCTGGCCGGGTTCGCTTTGATTCCTGGTCTTCCCAAGCTGGCTTTTCTAGCTCTGGCACTGCTCACAGGCACGGTCGCCTATTTTTCCAATGCCAACAAGAAGGAGACGACGGCCCTAGCTGAGAGGAAGAAGCAGGAGGCGCAACGCAAAGCGACTCCACCAGAGAAGATCGAGTCTTTGTTGAAGGTCGATGCACTGGCGATTGAGGTGGGCTACGGGTTGATTAGCCTGGTAGATGCGCGCCAAGGCGGCGATTTTCTGAATCGCGTGAAGTCGATTCGGCGCCAGCTTGCCATCGAGCTGGGCGTCGTGGTGCCTCCAATTCACATCACCGACAACCTGCAACTGGGACCCAAGCAATACTCCATTCTGCTCAAGAGTGTTGAGATTGCCCGCAGCGAACTGAATGTCGACCACTTCCTGGCGATTAACGGCGGCAATGTGAGGCAGCAGCTCGTTGGAATGCCCACACAGGAGCCGACGTTCGGACTTCCAGCTGTCTGGATCAAGGGACAGGATAAAGACCAGGCACAAGCATCGGGCTATACCGTAGTGGACCCGACTACCGTCATCGCGACGCATCTGTCGGAAGTTGTCAAAACACATGCTTATGAGCTACTGGGCAGACAAGAAACCAAGGCGTTACTCGACCATGTGGCGGAGACTCATCCGAAGCTGGTTGAAGAAGTCGTGCCCAAGATGTTTACCCTGGGTGAAGTGCAAAAGGTGCTGCAGAACCTCCTTCGTGAGAGGGTCTCCATACGCGACCTCATCACGATCCTCGAAACGATGGGTGACTGCGGAACCATGACCAAAGATCCGGACCTGCTCACAGACTACGTGCGGCAAGCTCTCGCTCGCTCCATCTGCAAGGCGATTCTGAGCGAGAACGGAGAAATCCTGCTCTTCACCCTGAATCCTGAAATCGAGCAGACCTTGGCGCGTGGGCTAACCCACACGGAGAAGGGCTCCTACCTGATTCTCGATCCCCGCATCATCCAGGAGACGCTTCAGAAGATCCACGGCACGGTTCAAGCTTCGATGGCTCATTCCAAGACGGTTCTGCTCAGTCCGGCCAACATTCGCATTCACCTGAAGCGGTTGACGGAACGGGTAATGCCGCAACTGGTGGTCTTGTCGCACAACGAGATACCGGCCAACGTCAAAGTGATTTCATTAGGGATGGTGAGTTGAATATGAAAGTAAAAACGTATCGCGCATCCACGATGAAGCAGGCGCTGGAAGAGATAAAAAAAGAACTGGGGCATGATGCCTTCATCCTCAGTGGCAAGGAAGTGAAAGGCAAGAAAATGCTTGGCCTGTTTGGCAAAACTTGTTTCGAAGTAACAGCCGCTGTGGATTATGCAGGTTCGGCTCCCAAGGCTGCGCGCTCCACCAGCGAGGCGGCCCCCGCCAAGAGGCCTTCCCCAGCGGATCCCATCGAACTCGACGAGATTCAAGATACCTTCAAGTTCTCATTTCCCACGCCCAAGCGAGGCAGCCTGGCGATGGCTCGTCCTGCGGCAAATGCAGCAGTGGCGTTCCAGCCAGCGTTAGCCCTCTCCGAGCGGAAACATGAAATCGAGCCTGGCGGCCTGGCGGAAGAGATCCGGCAATTGCGCGCTATCGTTCAGTCTCTCCCCCGGCAAACGGTGCCGCGGCCACCATTGGTTTCTCGCCCGGCGAAGTTTGCGCACCGGGTGTATGAGGAAGTTTACCAGGACCTGCGAGCCCGGGAACTCGATGACGACTTGGCCTGTGAACTGATGGATGCCGCGATTAAGGAACGGAAGCCGACTGCCGCGCCCAACAAGCGGCAGATGCTGCGAAGGATTGCTGGCTATCTGGCGCGCCGTATCCATCTCAGCGATGCCGTGTTGCACGTGCCTCAGGCGGGTGTACAGAGCATCCTGGCGCTATTGGGACCCACCGGGGTTGGCAAAACCACGACGTTGGCCAAGCTGGCCGCACGCGCTGTTCTCGAGCAGCGATCGAAGGTCGGATTCATTACTGTGGACACTTTCCGAATCGCTGCTACGGAGCAACTGAAGACCTACGCCGAGATCATCGACGTCCCAACGCGGATCGTCGAGAACCTGCGCGGCATCCCGCAAGCCATCGCGGAGTTTGCCGACCGCGACCTCATTCTGATTGACACGGCCGGTCGTAGCCCGAGAGATAGGACGAGCTTGCAGGAGCTGGCAGGCGCCCTCAACGAGTTGCCGAATGTGCAGAAAACGCTGCTGCTCAGCGCCACGACAAAACGGTCCGACCTTGCTGATATTGCCGAGCGTCATGCAGTCTTCAATCCCAGCTCACTCATCTTCACGAAGCTGGATGAAACGCAGGTCTACGGACCTGTTTTGAGCCAGCTGGTGCGCACTGCCAGCCCGCTGGCCTATCTCACAATCGGTCAGAACGTGCCCAAAGACATCGTTGTTCCGGATGCCTCTCACATCACTCGTTTGTTCGACGGCGGAGACGTCAGCAGTTGGGAGCGGTCGCAGCCCACGCCGGCGGCCGCACTGTTGGCTCCAGCTTCCAGGCGGAAAGCCGGACGGAGCCAGAACTCTTTGATCCAGACAGAGGTGAACTCGAATGCTTGACCAAGCCACAACTTTACGAGAAGTCATCAAAGCCGCTTCCTTGCCGGAAGACGGCTTGTCTGTAGGCCACCAGCCTGTGGCCATAGCCATTACGAGTGGGAAAGGGGGTGTCGGTAAAACGAACGTGGTGGCGAACCTTGCGGTTGCCCTCGCTAAGATGGGAAAGCGCGTCATGATTCTCGACGCGGACTTTGGTCTGGCCAGTATCGACGTGCTCTTTGGCCTGGCGCCAAGACACAACCTCAGCGATTTCGTGTTTGGCGACATGCCGCTCGAAGAGATTGTGATCGATGGGCCCAACGGCGTAAGAATCATTCCGGCTGCGTCCGGCCTCGAGCAGATGACGGCCCTGACTCCTGAACAGCAGTTGAAGCTTGTGCGCGGCATTTGCCGCATGGGTGAGCAGACCGACTATCTGCTGATCGATACTGCGGCGGGCATTTCTTCCAATGTCATCAACTTCCTGCTGGCTGCGGGTATCGTGATCGTGGTCACCGAACCTGAACCGACTGCCATTGTGGATGCGTATCTCATGGTTAAGATCCTGGCCCACCGTGAATCGCAGAAGAGAGTGTACATCCTGGTAAACAACGTTGCGGGACGGGATGAAGCCAACAATGCATTCCGGCAGATCGACAAAGTGTCCAACCGCTTTCTCAGCAAGCAGGTTGAGCTGTTGGGATTTGTTGAGCGGGACAAGAATGTCGCCGAGGCTGTAGGCATGCAGATGCCGGTCGTAAACATGGCTCCAGGTACGGCGGCATCACGTTGCCTGACCAGCCTGGCGCGCAAGCTAGACCAGATCTGTAATCGTAAACGGCACGAGCAGCAGGTGTCGATGTCTTGGGAAGAACTGTTTGAGCCGGCCAGCCCATATGCGGGGCAGACGCAGTGAATCGAGCAGCCTGACGTCTGGAGGCATTCCGGAGCTTTCAGACTCCTTATGAAACCCGGGCAACTCTATGAACAAGATTCTCTCTCAGGATGAGGTCGACGCGCTGCTAAAGTCGGTTAACGCACCGGACAGCGGCGCGCCCAACCCGCCAGCAGAGGAAACCAATCCCGCACCGGTGCCGCCATCCTCCATATCTGGCCCACAGACACGGCGCAGAGCGGGAAACACCAAGAGGGCGACGGTCTACAATTTTCGGCGGCCAGATCGTGTCCCCAAAACCATGCTCCGGTCGCTGCAACTGCTGCACGACAAGTTCTGCTCTAATGTGTCGTCGTCACTTTCGGCCTATTTGCGTGCCATCACCGAGGTGACTCTCCTGTCGGTGGAGCAGACCAGCTACAACGAGTTCCTGCTCTCTCTGTCAGATCCAACCTGTTACAACGCCATCACCATCAAGCCGCTAACCGGCATGGCAGCGTTCGAGATGAATCTCGACATGGCGTTTCCGCTAATTGATCGCTTGCTTGGAGGAACAGGCAACACGCCCAAACTGACTCGTAATATCACGGACATCGAGAAACTACTGATTCAGGGTGTCATCAAGGTCATCCTCGGCAATCTTAACGAGGTCTGGGCGCCGGTGACGTCAGTTGATTTTCACTTGCATGCCAGCGAGACACGCCCGCAGTTGTTGCAGATCGCGGCTGCGAATGAAATCGTCATTCTCATTATTCTCGAAGTCCGTATCGGCGATGTTCGCGGGAACATGCACCTTTGCATTCCGTTCGCGGCGCTCGAGCCGATCGAAGCCAATTTTGAGCAGGACATCGGAGTCCGCCGCAAAGGAAACCAGGTGGCCGATCTCAAGCAGATAGTCAAAGCCCTCAATCGCACAACGATTCCGGTGACTGCTGAGCTGACTGGCACCGCCGTCACGGTCAGGGAGTTGTTGAGCCTGAAAGCTGGAGACGTCCTCCGTCTGGATAGCAAACTGGCAGAGAGCTTGTCAGTTCATGTGGCAGGTAGTCCCAGGTTTGAAAGTCAACCTCTGATAAACGACAGCCAGAAGGCAGTGCGCGTCGTGGAGGCGCTGCCATAGGAGTGTGAGGTTGCAGGCGGCGGGCGCACGAAAGGAACACCATGTCAGATAACACCACCGACTCTAATGTCAATCTCGACCTCATCCTGGACGTTCAGGTGCCGGTTTCGGTCCGATTTGGGAAGCGACAGATGCTTTTGGAAGACATCCTGAAGCTGGGCTATGGTTCGGTGATTGAGCTGGATCGTTCCGCAGACGAGCCGGTTGAACTATTGGTGAATGACAAACTCCTGGCGCGCGGTGAAGTAGTCGTCGCCGAAGGGCACTATGCCATCCGTATAACCCAAGTGGAGAGCCCTGCCGAGCGGATCCGGTCTTTGGGAAGTAACCAAGGCATTTGAAAGGAGCTGCCCTATGAAACTCGCTCTTATCCTTGAAGTCTTCTCCGCCCTTGGCTTGGCAGCCATCTGTCTCTGGGAAGCCAGAAGGGGTCGGCGCCGCGGGGAAATTCTCGGACGAGACTTTATCGCACTACAGTCGACCTTACAGGACTTCATGAAGGAGACCGAGGCTACCTTTACCGCACTTTCACGTTCAATTCAGAGAATGAACCAAACGAGAATTTGTGCCGAGTCAGCTGTCTCCAACCGTATTCTCTTGGGAGATACCCCAGCCCTCAACGTGCCAGCAGCTCCGCCCACTCCCACGAGCGCTGCTCCTGCCACCGCGAGGAAGAAAGCCTGTGACAAGAAAGCACAGGTACTCAGGTTAGCCAGCAAGGGCATCACCGCTGCACAGATCGCAAGCCAGCTTGCCATTCCGCGGGGCGAAATTGACTTGATTCTCAATCTGGCTGCTAAAGGGGCCAGGCACTAGGTGCATCCTGCCTCAGCGTGGATGTAGAGCTCGGAGTTAGTGAAGACTGGAGTCCAAAGCGAGATGAAGTGTCATACCGAAGGGTGCAACGTACAGCCCAGCTGGTTTCGGACCCGGCTGATGAAACAGTCTGGCTATGTCATCGAGTCACAATGGCACTGCAGTGACGCCTGCTTGAGAAAAGCCATTCTCGCCAGGCTGAAGCAGCGCAGGCAGTCGCGCGACATGGCACTCCAGGGACTACTGCGTCTCAAGCTTGGCCACATTCTTCTGGATCAGGGCGTGATTAGCCGCGAGCAACTCGAAACGGCTATCGCCACCCAGCGGGAGGAGCGATCGGGCGAACGACTTGGTTCTATCCTCAAGACCCTTGAATTTGTGAAAGAACGCGACGTGACGACGGCGCTCAGCCGGCAATACGGGCTGCCCGTGGTCAATCTGACGAACCAGAGGATTAGCCAGGCCGTAGTGAAGATGGTTCCACCTGAGATTGTGCGTCAGTCGAAGTTCTTCCCGCTCGAATATGACAACTACAACAACTCTCTCGTGGTGGTGACCTGTGACCCAGGTGACGTCAGCCAGATGATCAACCTGCGGAGCATCCTGGAATGCGATGTCACCCTCTATTTGAGCGACGAATCTATTGTCAGAGGTTTGCAGGACGAGTTCTGCAGGCTGGCTTCCGAGGAAAAGGTGAGTGAAGAAGCCCTGGTAACTAAAGTTGCCGACGACCTCTCCGAAATGGCGGATTTCATAGTGCGCAAGGCCAAAGCACTAGGTGCTACGTCTTTGAGCATGCGGTATTTTAACGATCTGCTTTGGGCACGGTTCACCGCAAAACGAAAAAAACATGATGTGATTCTGAACGCAGCATGAAACGGGCGATCAGTAATCAGGACTTCTTGCTTGGCCGGCAGCGGTCTGAAACCGGGCAGTTTCATCCAGGTGGTCGTCGCGGTTGGCGGCAAGAATTGCCTACTCGACGACATTGAAGGGATGATCGTGCCTTCTTGAAGGCGGATAACCGAATGCTGATAGCTCAAGGATGAGAACTCGCGACTGGCAGCCAACGTGCAAAAGATCATTCGACATCAGGAGGAGGCGAAATGAACAGCGGCTTGTATTCAGCTTATTCTGGCCTGCGCGCAAACGCGAACATGTTGGAGGTGCTGGCGAACAACCTGGCCAACTTGAACACCACCGGCTTTAAGGGAGATGAAACCTTCTTTCGCCTCTACAACCACGCTGTGGGGGAGAGCCAAATGCCACTGGACCAGGCGATCAACGACTCAACCGTTGTGCAGGGCACCGTGGTTAACTTTCAAGGGGGGCCATTAGCCACAACCGGTCGGGATCTGGATGTGGCTATTGAAGGGCCGGGGTTCTTTGCAGTGGAAACTCCGGCAGGCTTGCGATACACGCGGAACGGCCATTTTGAGGTGAACTCTCAGGGCCGGCTGGTGACGTCACAAGGCTTTGAAGTTCAAGGCAAGGGCGGTTCAATCAGTTTGCCTCCGGGAAAAGTGAACATTTCCCAAATTGGCGACATTGAAGTGAATGGAACCACTGCAGGTTCCTTGAAAATTGTGGACTTCGCCGACAAAACCCAGCTCGAGAAAATGGGCCACTCGCTCTTCCAGGCAAGGAACGCCGGTACGCAAGAACAGGAAGCCAGAGGGACCCTCCTGCGTCAGGGGACCCTGGAGCAGTCAAACATAAATCCCGTGCAGCAAATGATGCTGATGATCAACATGATGCGTCAGTTTGAAGGTTTGCAGAAAGCCGTCAATACCGTGATGAACACACTGAATGAACGGTCCGTCAATCAGGTCGGGCGGACGGCGACTTAAGCGGCAAGTGAGTCGCGGCGAGCGATAAGGAGTTTCACATTCTCGTTACGAGTCTCTGGCCACTCTCCACTCACAAAAAGGAGCTTTGAAATGATTCGAGCGCTTTACTCAGCAGCCAGCGGGATGCAGGCTCAGCAACTGAATATTGACGTGATTGCCAACAATTTGGCCAACGTGAACACAGCCGGCTTCAAGCAGAGTCGTAGCGAGTTTCAAGATTTGTTGTACCAGAACGTAAAAGCTTCCGGAGCGGCTGCCTCGACACAGACCGAGTTGCCCACGGGTCTTCAGGTCGGCCTGGGATCGCGTCCGGTTGCCACCTCCCGGCTTTTCACCCAGGGTGATTTTCGTCAGACAAGCAATCCTCTCGACATGGTGATCGAGGGCCAGGGGTTTTTTCAGGTGCGTCAGCCCAGTGGGCAGATTGCCTATACTCGAGCCGGGTCTTTTCATCTGAACCGCGAAGGGGCTGTTGTCACTGCCGACGGCAACCCACTCGATCCGCAGGTCAACATCCCGAACGATGCCCAAACGATCACTATCGGCACGGACGGCACCGTGTCGGTGACCCAGCCGAACCAGACTCAGGCACAGCAGGTAGGCACTATCCAGCTGGCCAACTTTCAAAATCCGGCTGGACTGACCAGCATTGGCCGCAATCTGTTTCTGCCTACTACTTCGTCGGGCGACCCGATCGTTGGCACTCCTGGCGAAAACGGCATTGGAACCATCAATCAGGGTTTTATCGAGAACTCTAACGTCAGTGTCGTTGAGGAGATGGTGAACATGGTTGTGGGGCAGCGTGCTTACGAGATCAACTCGAAAGTCGTCAAGACTGCTGACGACATGCTCCAGACAATGAATAGCGTGGTGAGGTAATCCCGCTTGGCGACGAGGCAACGATAATGAAGCGTAGAAACGGACAAGCACTGAAACGGAGAGGAGCACCAGCTCCTATTCTCGTCGGCGGAAGCTATCGTCAATCTCGCAATGTCCGTTTCGCCAAGTCTCCGATTCGCTTCTTCGCGACTCTCTGGCTATGCCTCGACGTGTTTCTAGCGATCGTTTCATCATTCGCCTTCGCCGCGGGGCTGCCGAAAGTAAGTGCGCCAGCGATGATCACGATAGCCGGGGAGCACGTGACGCTGGGTGCCTTGTTGAAGATGCAGCCAGCGGATTCTCTTCTGGCCGCAAAATTCAGCACAACCCTGCTCACTTCGACGCCGACACCAGGACAGACTAAGACCGTGAATGGGTCCGATATCTTGCGCCGCTTGGAAGCCCTCGGTGTGACCCCGGCCCGATTTGCGATCGCAATTCCCAATGAGGTAGTCATCTCCCGCCAATCCCAGGCTGTGACCCCGGGAGACATCGCTGCGCAGGTCTCGCAGCAGTTTCTGCCAACGCTGGGCTGGAAGGACGCACAACTTGAAAAAATCGACGTTGTCGAAGACATTCTGCTCCCGGCAGGCGAAGTCGAGTGGAGATTTCAGTGCTCACCCCATACCGACTTTGCCCGACCCTTCTACCTCAATATCAACTTTGCTGTGAGAGGGGAAGTGGTGAAGCGAGCGTTCCTGCGCACCGTTCTGTCGATTCATGAAACCGTGGCGGTGGCGGCCGTGGAGCTCAAGACTTCCCAGCCTGTGGCCGAGAATGACATCCGCTGGGAAAGGCAGCGCCTGCTTTCCACGCAGCAGCGTCCCTTGAAGGACATCAGCTTTCTGCGCAGCCGCAGGCCGCGCATGACCATTCTGCCGGGACGAGTTTTGACCGAAGATCTGTTTCTAAGCGTTCCTCTTGTGAAACGGGGAGACAACGTTGTGCTCGTTTACGAGAGCGACCGCGTGCGACTGAAGGCTCAAGCGAAATCGCTGGCGGCCGGCCAGTTGGGCCAGCGCATCCAGGTCATGAATCCTGACTCAGGGAAAGTGCTGCTGGCCGAAGTGACAGACGTTGGAACCGCGCGGGTAGTATTTTAGACACTGGTGGCAATTTGCAGCTGGGCTGTCTGGGTCCACTGAGACAAAAAGCGGTAAATGGCCAATCGTGCAGAAGGTGGGTTCATGCGAAACACAACAGTTTGTCTTATTGTCTTCTCTTGCTGCTGGTGGGGGCTGCCTTCTTTCGCCGAGAAAAAGCCCAGTCCCGTGGCTGTGAGTCTTGAGGATTACATCCGTCAGGCAAAGGCCAGCCAGCCGGCGCTTCAGAGTTCCGACGGGTCCCTGTATAGCGACGCCGGGTTGAATTCCTATTTGTTTACCGACTTGAAAGCGCGGAGGCTGAATGACATTTTGACTATCCGGGTGCTCGAGAATACCAGTGCCTCCAGCGTCGCCGACGCCAATGCCACACGAAACAGTGCAATGAATCTGGGCGTTCCCAATTTTCTGGGCTTTGAAAACAATAGCAGCAAGATCCCCTTTTCTACGGCGGTCTCGGCTGGCAGCGAATCGTCCTTCGACGGCGAGGGAGCGACGACGCGTCAAGGGCGCTTGACAGCCTCGCTCTCGGCCCGTGTTCGCGACGTGCTGCCGAACGGCGACCTGGTCATCGAGGGTATCAAGGAATTGAAGGTGAACAACGAGCGCCAGACTCTGACCTTGTACGGGGTAGTACGAACTCGCGATATCGCACCCAGCAACGTCGTGCTATCGACGGCTATCGCCAACATGCAAGTGCAGCTCGACGGGAAGGGCATTGTGAGCGACCACCTGAAGCCCGGCTGGCTGTACAAGATTCTGACTAAAGTCTGGCCATTCTGAGTCTGTCGACTGCCAGTCTGCCCTTTTTCTGTCCTGAGCATGATGCTAGCGCACGGCGGACAGGAGACTGACGGCAGCAGCGAAAGCTATGCATCGATTCATCACGCTCGTCACTTTGTTGTGTTTGATCTCAGGAAGTTCAGGGGCTGGCGTCCGAGTCAAGGATGTCGCTCGAATCCAGGGAGTTCGCGATAACCAGTTGGTGGGCTACGGGCTCGTGGTCGGCCTGAACAGGACGGGCGACCGGCAGCAAACGTTCTTCACGACGCAGAGCTTGATCAACATGCTCGACCGTCTGGGAGTGACGGTCACGGCCAACTCACTGCGCGTTGAGAATATCGCCGCAGTCATGGTCACTGCGGACTTGTCATCGTTTTCTCGACCCGGCAGCAGAATGGATTGCACGATCTCTTCCATTGGCGATGCTCGCAGCCTCCAGGGCGGCATCCTGGTGCAGACGCCGTTGAAAGCTGCCAACGGACAGGTCTATGCGGTGGCGCAAGGCGCTATTGTCCTTGGCGGATTCTCGGCCGGTAACGCACTGAATGGCGTTCAGGTGAACCACCCCACCGTAGGTCGCATACCCAATGGTGCGATTGTTGAAAAAGAAGTGTTGACTGACCTGCTGACACGCGACCACTTGGAGCTGGTCCTGAGTGAAAGCGACTTCACGACGGCCAGCCGGCTGGAAGCCGAGATCAACCAAAAGCTGGGCGCCGGCACCGCACGTTCCCTGGACGGGCGCACCGTTTCGGTTCGAGTGCTGCCGAAGTACAAAGATCATATGATCGAGCTCATCGCCGAACTGGAAAACGTCCAGATTGAGACCGACCGCAAGGCAAGGGTGATTCTCAATGAACGAACAGGCACACTGGTCATTGGAAAAGACGTTCGCATTTCGGCGGTGGCGATCACTCATGGCAGCTTGACGATTCAAATCGGGACCAATTTCAATGTCTCCCAACCAGCTCCCCTGGGCGAAGGGCAGACCGTAGTGACTCCCGAGCAGACGATCAAGGCGGAAGAGAAGAGCAGCAACCTGGTGCTTCTTAAAGACGGCGCCAATGTCGAAGATCTGGTAAGGGCTCTCAACGCGCTCGGAGTGACACCGCGTGACTTGGTGGCGATTTTTCAGTCCATCAAAGCAGCGGGCGCGCTGCAGGCGGAGTTGGAACTCATATGAAAGTGGTCGTTAACTTGAGCTTTGAACTTTGAACTTTGACCCTAGCACCATGAATACATCTTCGTTACTAGCGAATCCCTCAGCCGCGCTGTCGGCTGTGAACCAGCAGCTGGAGGGGATTCGTAACCGTTTTGCGCTGGCCCAAGCCAACGATGGAGAAAAACGACTTCAGGAGCTGAAGAAAGCTGCTCAGGAGTTCGAAGCCATCTTCGTCAACTATATGCTCAAGGTCATGCGTGAGACGGTTGAACCTGCAGATGATGAAAGCCAGGCCCTGGGTAAAGATGTCTACCTGAGCATGTTTGACCAGGAAATGTCGCTAAGCATCGCCCGCAGCAACTCGTTGGGCATCGGAGAGATGCTGTACCGCCAGCTCGAAACACAGGTGAAAGAGCAATCTGTCGACAAGCAGTGGAAACTGCCGCAGACTGTCACGCCACTGCCCCAGCCCTCGTCTCCAGGTGCGACGCTCGAAATGAAGGAGGAGCACCCCCACGCGCATATTCCTGAGAGCAGGTCCACAACAGCGGATTGGGCCGGTCGGGATGTTCCTGCATGGTCGGTGCCGGTTGAAGGGCATCTCTCTTCCCGATTTGGAGTTCGAAAGGATCCCCTCACCCAAGCTGCCGGTTTCCATCGAGGCATCGATATCGCCGCTGACGCGGGGACGGCCATACGTGCGGCTCAGCCGGGCGCGGTTGTCTTCAGCGGTTATCTGCGGGGATATGGCAACACGATCGTTCTGGAGCACGCCAACGGTTTCCGCAGCCTGTATGGCCATGCCTCGAGAAATCTCGTCAGTGCAGGAGAAGTCGTCTCGGCCGATCAGGTCATCGGCGAGGTGGGCAGTACGGGCCGCTCGACGGGAACACATTTGCACTTCGAGTTGCAAAAAAGTGGAGAATCTCTCGACCCTCAAGATTTTTTTGTGACTGTTGATGTGTCTCGTAGATGATTGATAAATAGATGCCTTAAACAGCCTCTGATTTCCGGCCGAAAAGCGGACTGCGCTACGCTTTTCTTTAAAGTCACCTTTCCTCAGACCGATAAGCAGGACTGAGATGAGGAGGTTTGACCATGCCGATTGACGGAATCAATGGGAACAAAAACGCTGGATCGGTCCTGTTTCTTGCGACCCGAAGCCATCATTCCAATGGAAACAACGGGAAGGTTGTTTCGAAGCGTGATCAGGATGATGTGCAGATCTCTGACAGAACCGAAGAGTTCCTCCACATCCGCCGGTTAGTGGACGCCCAGCCGGATGTGCGCCTGGAGCGCGTAAATCGGCTGGCTAAGGCCATTGATGAAGGTACCTATAATGTCAAGGGTGAGCAGATTGCCGAGGCCATTATCGAGAAGCACCTGATTGATCTGGAAGGTTAGCCGGACAGCGGCGGCGATTGCCGCCTGTTCACCGGAAGACGGGCGAAAGCCCGTCGCTCCTGGAGGCTGGGAGCGCGATGTTTGCAGACATTCACAGTATTGATCCCGCAAAGTTCAAGGCGGACTCACTTCGTGAGAGGGGAGCGCGCGAACGTGGAAGGCGGCACTCGAAGCGGTCCTTAGGACAGGACGCAGAGCTCGTAGGCCCAGAAGCGCGGGAAGAGAACACACTACTGGAGAACGACCAAAACCTGCACCAGCTGGATATTGAGGCATGACCACGGAACTTGAAAAGAAGTTGAGCCTGGAGGCACTGCGAAGAGAAGCAGCTGTCCTGCAGGAGTGTCTGCGGTGGATGCAGGTGAAGGCCCGCGTACTGATGGAGAACAACATCACAGGCCTTGAAAGGATTCTGGTCGAGGAAGCGAAGGTACTAGAGCGCTTGCAACGCGAGTGTGCTCTAGGAGGGAAGTCTCCGATCCAGCTCGGAGATGCAGAACACTCAGAATGGGTTTCGTTGCGTCGTGGAATTGCTGCGCTGGCGCGCGAGATGCAGTGTGCCAATGAGACCAACGCGCGCCTGGTGCAAAGCGGGCTGCGGTTTTGTGGCGTGCTGTATTCCGTGCTGTGTCCGCCACAAACGTATTCGCCGGAGCTTGAGGTATTGCCTCGCGCTGTGGAAGCGACATTCCAGGCACAGTATTAGAGACAGTGGAGTGGTTAGTGGCTGGTGGATCAGGACCGGCCAACAATTTCTGGCAGAGAAGGAATCATGGGAACTTTATTCGGCACTCTGGACATCGGTAGAAAGGCGCTGCAGGCACAGCAGCTGGCGCTTCAGGTTACCAGCAACAACATGGCGAATATCAACACGCCGGGCTACAGTCGACAGCACGCCGTGTTCCAGGCCGACCGCCCCGTGGAGACCGGCGCTGGTCTCATCGGGACCGGTGTCACGGTGACGAACATCGAGTCCGCGCGTGATCAGTTCATCGAACTGAGACTGGTACAGGAAACCCAGATCCGCAGCGAGCAGGATGCGGTTTTCAGCGCCCTCAACCAGATTCAAGAGGTACTCTCCGCCAGTGCGGACGGGCTTCAGGACGACATCAGCCGCTTCTTCAACAGCTTTTCAAGGCTGGCCAATGATCCAGAATCTTCGGGTCTGCGCAACGCAGTGTTGGCTACTGCCCAGAGCCTGGCTGCTTCCTTCAACAGCGCAGCTCGCCAGTTGGACGAAGTTCAGGCCAGGGTCAACGGCTCCATTGACGACGCCGTCAATCAGGTGAACACACTGGCGGGCAACATTGCCACCTTGAACCAGGCAATCCTGGCCGCAGAAGGATCGGGCAGCGAAGCCAGTGGCCTTCGGGATCAGCGGCAAGAGTATGTGAAGGAACTGTCTGAACTGGCAGACGTTCATTACTATGAGGCCACCGACGGAACATTCTATGTCTCGATTGCCGGCGGCCACAGCTTGGTGAGTGGGCAAGCAGTTCAGCCTCTGGCGGCTGTGCCGGTGGGCATTCAAGGTTTTTTTGAAGTCCGATCTGGCGCCAATAACATCACCAATCTCATTTCAGGCGGAGCCATTGCTGGATTCGTGCAGATTCGGGATCGACAGATCCCTGACTATGAGAATGACCTCGACACACTGGCGAACACCATCATTAATGAAGTGAATACCCAGCATCTGCTTGGGACCGATATTCAGGGGAACGCTGGAATCAATTTCTTTACGCCTACGCCCGCTCCTCCGCCGCCAATGGTGCTGCCCGCAGGCGCAGCGCGAAATTTTGCCGTGAATCCTGCGATTCTGGCGAACAGTCTCCTGATTGCCGCAGGCCAGTCGGGGGAGGTGGGCGACAACGCGAATGCCTTGGATTTAGCATCCTTGGCGGTTCTAAAGACATTGAATGGCAACACGGAGACCTATGCGGAAGCCTTTGGATCCTTGCAGTTCAAGGTAGGAACCGCCGCACAGGGCTCGAAGCGGGCTTTGGATGCTCAAAGCGCCGTGATGGTCCAATTGCAGAATCAGCGCGATTCGATTTCCGGCGTTTCGTTAGACGAGGAAGCCCTTGACCTGATGCGGTTTCAACGTGCCTTTCAGGCTGCGACAAAGTTCATCAGCACCATCGATCAACTGACGGGCGAGCTAATCGCGACGTTCGGCAGGTGAGAGTATTACCAAGTCTAAAGTCCGGGAACTCAATTTTCGAAGTGGGCCTTGGACTGGGACTTAAACTTTCGGGAGGATGAGATGCGGATAACGCCGACGATTCAGAATCGAAATTTCCTCGAGGACTTGGCCTTGACGAAAGCGCGAATGGACAAAGCCCAGCAACAAATGTCCAGCGGGCTGCGAGTGAATTTTCTCTCCGACGATCCCTATGCCGCAGAACAGGCCTCTGAGATTAGCGCCATCACCAGCGAGAATGAAGAATTCATCGCCAACAACGACCAACTGATCGGCAAGCTGCAATACCTGGACCATACGCTGCAGGGCTTCATTCTCACCCTGGACACGGCTAGGACTCTGGCCGCTCAGGCCCTTTCGGGGACTACCACACCTAATTCGCGAAGCGCGCTGGCGGAAGCGGTAGACGGTGTACGGAAACAAGTCCTTTCCATCTCGAACGCCCAATACAACGGAGTCTTCCTGTTCTCTGGCACGCGCCGCCCGGCAGGCGACGCGTTTGTGGACAATGCTCCTGGCTTCACTTACAACGGAAACGATGAAGCAATTTATCATCGGCTGGATCGTTCGACGACAGTCCAAACCAACGTCACCGGACAGGATCTGTTTGGCGATCCTCCAGCCGTCCTGGACGTGCTGGACACCTTGCGAACGGCGATCCAGAACAATGATACTGCAGCAATTCGAGCGGCCACCGATGACCTCGAGGCACTCTCTGAACGTGCAAACTCGTTGGCTGCAGCTGTTGGCCACCGCATCCAGGTGGCCGAACATATCCAGGCGAACCTAAAGGAACACAATCTCGTGCTCCGGAAGGAAACTTCTCGTCTGGTGGATGCCAACCTAGTAGAATCGATCAGCGAGTTTACACTAGCTGAGCAGGCCCTCCAGGTATCCTTGAATTCCCAGGCGAAGATCCAGCAGCTCTCGCTACTCGATTATCTGAGGTAACCGTTCCGTTGAAATTGGAAACACAGTCTTTCGGGACGCTCGAATACGAATCGAAGGCAGTCATCGACATCCGTGAAGGGATGCTGGGATTCGCCCAGCATAAGCAATACATCCTCATTGAAAACGAAGAAATCCATCCATTTAAGTGGCTGCAATCTTTGGACGATCAGTATGTCTCTTTTCCGGTCATTGACGCGCACGTCGTGTTGCGCGACTACAGCTGCGCCATCTCGCTCGAGGACTTGCGCAGCCTCCAGATCGACCAGCCGGAAGATGTCGTCACTTTCGCTGTAGCCATCATTCCGGATGATCCTCTCCTGACAACTGTCAACCTTAAAGCTCCACTCCTGGTCAACCACAAGCGGATGATCGGCAAGCAGATTGTCCTGACCAATTCGGATTACCACACCCACCAGCCACTGGTTTTCGGATAGCGGGATCCAAATCCAAAGTCCCGGGCTGCAGTTCCACGTGATGGAGACCTTGGAGCCCTGGTGAGTTAGGACTTTGAACACAGTACTCTGCTATAATCGCTGGCGCCAACCACGGATCTGAAAAGAGGCCAACCTCCATGCTGGTCGTGACCCGCAAAAAGGATGAGAAGTTGATGATCGGGAATGAGATTGAAGTCCAGATCGTCAAGATCAGCAAAGACAGCGTTCGCATCGGGATTAAGGCCCCTCAGAGCGTTTCTGTCCACCGCTACGAAGTCTATGAGAGCATTCTTGAAGCAAATCTTGCCGCTTCCAAGTCCCAGCTTCCTGCCAAGAAGGCATTCAAAGACCTTCTGCACAACCTCAACCGAAAACCCGAGTAGAGGCGTTCGAACCGCCCATAGGATTCAAGTCGCGGCAGTGAGACCGGGTGGCAAGGTGTGGGCGTGAAGTTCCTCAGCCTGCCACCTCTTTCACGTTCCTGCCGTCAGCTCATTACAAAGACGCCCGCGCCGGGAATGTCGCAGTGGCGTCGTAGGGAATAAAAATTGCTAGGCCAACTCCGTCGAGTACTGTTGGCTAACGATGCGGTCGGCCGGTCGGACGCCTGTCTGCCACAATGAGTGCTATTCTTGTGAAGCCACAAGTCTCTACGTCTGGCAAGCTGACTACGACGAAGCCCTTGTTTCACGTGATAGAATCCAACCGGTGCGTGCCATGATTCTGCCTCGCTTCTTAATTGTCGCTCTCGTTATCGCAACCAGCGCCTTTTCCGCGGGTATCGAAGTTCCATTAACAGTGACTGAGACTGCAGGCATCGAGCGCCACCAGTGGCCGGTAAGAACTGGCGTTCCGATTCCCAAGGGGGCCTTAAGAAGCCTGGAAAAACTCCAGATCCTGGATCGATCAGGGCGGTTTGTGCCCGCGCACTTTGCGGTGGCCAGCCGCTGGTGGGACGACGGCAGCATTCAATGGGTGCACTGCGATTTTGCCGCGACCGTCCCCGCGAAGGGCGAAACGATCTACCAGCTCCGCGAGCTGATTCCACTGCCAGACTTTCCCTCGCCGGTGGGACTCATCCCCCGAGGCAAAGATTTTGAGGTGATCACCGGGCCCCTGCGCCTCGTATTGGGTGGCAACTCCAATCAACTGCTCGACCAGGTCTGGGTGGATGAAGGCTGGGGTTACAACTTCAACGAGACCACCAAGATTCTCGATAGCGGCAACTTCGATTGGGTGTTGACCAGCCGCGGGCGAGTCTACCGCACGAGCCACTGGGCACAGAACCGGATAGAAGTGGAAGAGTACAGTGCGCTGCGCGCCGTAGTTCGGATGAGCGGCAGTTTTGCTCTAGAGGGGCAGAAGGAAAAGCGGCTGGATTATTTGGCCCGACTCACCGTTTTTGGCGGCAAGACTTACTTCAAGCTGGACCTGACGCTGTTGAACCGGCCCGGTGCGCGTGGCTTGCCGATCGACGACCTTAGCATTGTGCTCAAGCTCAACCTGAATCCCGATCAGAAGTTCGCGTTTGGCACGGATTCTGAAGATTTCAGCGGAGATTTCAGCACATCGCGTGAAGCCGGGATCTCACAGCTGTCTGCGGATCGTTGCAAGCGCACACGGCAGGGGGGTAGTCCAGCGGTAGAGGAGAACAGAAGCTGCAGATCCGCTGGCTGGGCCGATCTTTCAGATGACAGTTTCGGATTGTCGGTCGCGGTTCGATCGTTCTGGCGGCTCTATCCCAAGGCATTCTCTGCTCGGAATGATGGGACCCTGACCGTTAAGCTCTTCCCCTCTCAGGATTCTTCCGATGTGATGGCGGCCGGCTCTGCACGGACCCATGAAACATTGTTTCACTTTCACGGCAAACGTCAGTGGGCGTCGGGGCAGGTCAGGAAGATTCTCCTGGGGTTCCAGAGGCCCATTTACGCAGTGGCTCCCTCGAGCTGGTATTGCCGTGGGACTCAAGCGTCGGGCCGCCTTCTGGAAGCGGCGGCTAGGCTCAAGCCGGAATTCTTTGGCCTGCAGCAGAAACTAGACAACTGGCTTGCGACACGCCGCGATGCTTTGCTGGCGTCTCGCGACGAAGGTGGCGCTGGGCATGGCGTCTTCCGCTTTGGCGATCCTCAAGCGTTGCCGGGGAACAGCGCGCCCGCTCCTGAAATACTGCAGGGAGGTGCAAGCGGGGCCCACGGGCTTTATCTTCACTTCTTCCGCACGGGTGACCTCAAGTCTCTCGAAATGGCGGAAGAGATCCTGGCCCGAGCGGCTGACGAAGGTCTGGCTGCGGAATCTTACTCTCCCGCGGATCGCATGGGGGCCCTGCCAGGGAGTTCGGTCTCAGCAGGCGAGATCGAAGCACTCTTTGATTCGTACCTGCTGACCGCCAATCGGCGGTTTCTGGATGCCGCGCGTTTTGGCATCGCAGAGGCCCTAAAGAAGGTAAATTCCGGGTCGGTGCAGACCCCCTCAGAGCTGGCCAGTGCGATGCAGAGTGCCCTGCGCGGTTTCGCGGTGACCGGCGACCGTCGCTGGCTTGAGTCAACCCGGGCGCTCGCTGGCCTCATGGCGGCGTGGCAGGATGGCGACCGTGCACAAATGGCGAAAGTTGCACCGATGCTGGTTGACGGCTGGAGGGATGACTTCCGCGGTGGACTGGCACCTACTGCAGAGACGTCGGGCGCCGTCTGGGCTGCGCTGAGACGCTTCAGCGAGCTGGCGGGCGATAAGACTTGGCTTCCCCGTCTAACCCGGGCAGCAGATTGGCTGGAGCATAGACCAGAAGAATGGGATGCCGGAAAGAGGCAGCTCGTTCGGTCCCCACTCCCTGGGTTTGAATTAGCCCTGGGGCTGGCCGCTGTCTTTGAAGACACGAGAGAGCAGAAGTATTGGGACTGGGCGCTGGATGTCTTTCGCGCCGCAGTCGAAGGAACCAATCCTGCCAGCCCGTCGCCGCCATTCGGTCAGTCGCTTGTTGCCGGCCAGCGATTCCTGTGGTTTCTCTCTACTGAGTTCCCGGCAACACCCAAGCGCGACGTGAGCTTCTTCTCAGGCCGCTAAGGAATTCCGATTGCCGCGGCTTGACACAACAGTCCACTACCTACGTCCTTTCGGCGCATTCCTTTGCCTGGTTCCACTTCAGATAAGCCCTCTCACGGAATGACTGCACCCCCATGCTCGCCGCAACAACTCCGTAGTAACCCAGCATCACGTCACACTTTAGTTCTTCGCCGCCGCGAATCGATTGATGCAGGTTGCGATGGTGGAGCTTCACGTCTTCGGCGCCTGTCTTCCGATAGGCGAGCAGCCTCACTTCGTGCGCTCGCAGTTCCTTGGGATCGGGCAGATCTTCTCGGACGGACTCCTGCGGAGTGATGACGAAACCTTCGCGGTTGAACTCCAGCGTGGCCTTGTGGCCGCGAATCACGTGGTCGATCTGGCTGTCGTTAGCCATCGAGGAGATCAGGGCCACGGTAGGGCCGCCGGGATAATCCAGCAGCATGTTGAAAGTGTCGGGAATCTCCGCAACGCTGTCGTTGAAGTTCCACTTGCCGCCCGTTGCGACGACGTGTTCAGGAAAGGTGAGCCCGACGGCTTTGAGAATTCGCGTAACTCGATGAATGAATAAATCTGTGGCGATGCCGCCGGAGTAATCCCAATAACGGCGCCATTGGAAATATCGGAGCGGATCCCAAGGCCTCTTGGGCGCGGGACCAAGCCATGCGTCCCAATCCAGGTTGACTCCTGGCTTTGCGTCCGGATCGAGGTCATACGCCCAAAAATCGCCAACATAATTGCGCGAGTAGTCGATCTGAGCCATCACCACTTTTCCCAGCGCACCCTCTCGGATGCAGCGGTTAGCCACTTCATACGACTCGTCCGACATTCCTTGAACGCCCACCTGCAGCTTGAGCTTCGCCCCGCGCACTTTTTTGACTACCTCTTGTGCTTCCTGGATACTGTGCGTCATGGGCTTTTCGACGTATACATGCTTTCCTGCATCCAGCGCGTCAAGTGTCATCTGGTGGTGCCAATGCTCCGGAGTCGCGATGAGAACGTAGTCGAGATTTTTTTGCGACAGCAAGTCTTTGTAAGTCGCGAAAGGCTTGGCGCCCGTGCGCTGCGCGAACGCATCGAGGCGCTTCTGGTAGATGTCACAGACGGCGGCAATCTCTACGTTATCGCTTTCTTTCATCGTGAGCAGTCCCGCCATATGCGAGCCGGCCATGCCACCGCAACCGATGATTCCGAGTTGGAGTCTCTCATTCGCACCGGCGATAGCAGCATAGCTCGACGCTTTCCAGGTCTGGGCTAGAGTCGCTCCAATGGCCGATTTCTGAAGAAAAGTTCTGCGTGTCATCGACGTTCTCATGATTTTGGTTTCTCCTTCGTGAGGCGGGGATATAATGCTCGACTTTCAAGCTGATGATATCGGCAACGCGTTGGGCATCCAAGAAATTTCCAGCCTGCCAGCCGGCCGCGCCAATCGATTCTCTATGAAGACTCTGCTGATCGATGCGGATGATACTCTCTGGGAGAATAACATCTACTTCGAGCAGGTGCGGAAGGAGTTCCTGAATTGGATGGAGGCGCTTGGCTATCCAGTGCCTGCGGTTTCGGAGCTCTTCGACAGCATCGAAAAGGCAAACATCGTCAGGCATGGCTATGGCGGAGAGAATTTTATCTCGTCCCTGAAAGAAACCTATCTTAAATCCAGGTCAGTGTCACGAGTGGAGAGGCTTGCGGCCGCGGCCGGCATCCTCAATCCTCAACTCGATCCAGCCAACACTCACAAAGCGCGCGCACTGCCGCCGGCTGAAGGGTTAGACAGGATAGAGGAAATGGCTCAGACCGTTCGTGCACATCCGATTGAGCTTCTTGATGGTGTGCAGGAAAGCTTGAAGGCCATAAGCCGAAAATGTCGAACCATTCTGTTCACCAAGGGAAGTTTCAAAGAGCAAGACCGCAAAATCCAAGCCTCCGGCCTCAGTCGGTATTTCAATGCTATCGAGATTGTTCGCGAAAAAGATGTGGCGGCTTTTGAGGAGGTGATTCAGCGACATCATCTGGCCAAACCGATCACCTGGATGGTGGGTAACAGCCCGAAATCAGATGTCAACCCGGCTGTAGCCGCTGGCTTGCGCGCATTCTACATTCCGCATGCTCAGACCTGGGAGCGCGAAAGGGAGGACTTGTGCGCCTGGGAGCAAGTGACGATCCTCGATCGCTTTTCGGATTTGCTGAGGTATCTATAAGGAATGCAGTAAAGGGACGCACAATGTTCCTGCCTGCGCACTGAGTCTCCAGGTTTGAACCCGAGGCCAGCCGCGCACACCGAATGATGGCAGGGAGGCGATACGCCGACGATGACTGCCCCGGTGCTATAATGTCCGCCTGTTTGACGCAGGCTTCCTGATGTTTTTCCATCGAACTATCCTCATTGTGCTCGACAGCGCCGGGATCGGCGAGATGCCTGATGCAACGGCGTTCGGAGACACTGGCAGTCATACCCTGGGACATGTGTGCGCGCATCGGCCGCTGCGCATTCCGAACCTTGAGGAGTTGGGATTGGGTCGGATCGAGCCACTGGCGCATGTCCGGGCAGTGGCCAATCCGAGAGCTGCTTTTGGCAAGGCAGCGCTTGCGTCCAATGGAAAAGATACGACCAGTGGTCACTGGGAACTGGCGGGAATTGTTCTGGAACGCGCATTTCCTACATACCCGTCGGGCTTTCCAGCAGAAGTGATCGAAGCGTTTGAGAGGGCTATTCAAAGAAAAACATTGGGGAACTGTGCCGCTTCAGGAACGGAGATCATTAGTCAACTTGGGGACGAGCATGTGCGGACCGGTTTCCCAATCGTCTACACGTCAGCAGACTCCGTCTTCCAGATTGCAGCACATGAAGAGGTCATCAGCGTCCCGCAGCTTTATGAAATGTGCCAGACGGCCCGGCGGTTGTTGACGGGCTCTCACGAAGTCGGACGGGTCATAGCCCGGCCATTTGTCGGAGGGCCAGGCGCCTACATACGGACGGTGCGCCGTCAGGACTATGCCATTCCGCCCCCGGCAGGCATGCTGCTGGACCAGATTCTGAATGCCGGCTTGGAATCAATCGGCGTCGGAAAGATTGCTTCTATCTATTGTGATCGTGGTGTCACACATAGCTACAAGACGGCCGGCAATTCCGAAGGCATCACTAGGACACTGGATTTGCTGCGACAAGACTTTCGCGGGCTGTTGTTTACAAACCTGGTGGATTTCGACATGCTTTACGGTCATCGCAATGATCCAGAGGGCTACGCCAGAGCCTTGGAGGAGTTCGATGCTTGCCTTCCAGAACTTGTGTCGAGCCTGAAGCCGCGCGATCTGTGCATTCTGACAGCAGATCACGGCTGCGATCCAGTGACCCCCTCAACTGACCATTCGCGTGAGTATGTGCCACTGTTGGTGTTTGGGCCTGGGGCTCTGAGCGGCGTGGACTTGGGAACGCGCGCCAGCCTGGCTGACGTTGGGCAGACAGTCGCAGAAAATTTCGGGCTCAGGCTCCAGCACGGGACAAGCTTTCTAAGTGAGATTCGAGGATCGTAGACGGAGGATCACTGAAATGAACCCCGGACCCTCCTCTTGCGGTCAATGAGGTCACGACTTGAGCATCATCGGCAGTCTGCAGGATCTCTCTCTGGCTGACATCATTCAGGTTGTTGCAGGCAGCCAGAAATCGGGAATTCTCTACGTCAATACTGACGAAGGGCGCAGCACGATTGTGTTCAAGAACGGCTTCGTTGTCTCGGCGTCAAAGCCCGATTTGACCAGCCGTCTGGGGCAGTTGTTGCGCAAACAAAATGGAATCTCCCAAGCAGAATTGGAGATGTGCCTGGGAGAGCAGCACCAGACGGGCCGGCCACTCGGCGAGATTCTTCTCGAGCGCCTGTTGGTAACTCGCGAACAGCTTCAAACTCTCATGAGGATTCAGGTGATGGAGACGCTGAATGAGATCGTGAACCTCGGTGAAGGGAGTTTTAGTTTCCACTCCGATATCCAGCTGCCTACAGACCAGATTTCGTTTGACGCCCAGCACTTGTTGCTCGATGTCGCTTTCCTCCAGGATACTACCCGCCGGCAGCAAAAGCCTGTGGAGGAAGATGGCTTTTCACCCCAACGACTGATCGCAGGCATGGATGATGAAGTGTCCGGGGGCGGTCTTGAGCGGCGCGATAGGGCGGCCCCTGCGGCCGCCGTGAGCCTGCTGCGGGAACTGGCTGATGAACTGGCCAGGCCCAGTGAATCGACGGAAGTCTCGCTGCTGGTGCTGCGATTGGCTGCTGCCTGCTTTGACCGCTGCCTTTTCTTCGTAGTCAAGGACGATTCTTTGGTGGGCTGCGGCGGGTTCGGTTTCCCATTGCAATCAGAAGCGCCAGGTCCGGAAGGCGCTCGCACGGTCGTGCCGTTAGTTGCAGCTTCGATTTTCAAGACGGTCTACGAAACCCGGAAAGCCTACCAAGGCAGTCTTCTGGAAGGGAGTTGGGGCCGGGATTTGATGGAAAAGCTCTCACCACGCCTTCCCAGCGAAGTGGCGGTCTTGCCGATCATTTGCCAGGAGGAGGTGATCGCTTTGCTCTACGGCGACAACGGCGAGGGACAGGCCAGCCTGCCTGCGACCGATCTTCTGGAGGTGCTCCTGCTTCAGGCCGGAATGGCGCTTGAAAACAAGCGTCTGCGCGACAAGTTGCTGCGTCTGACCTCAAGTGTTGCGGTGTAAAGATTCGGCGCCTGACCGCCAGTCAGGGCGGAAGTCGTTGGTATCCTGACCTGCGGACGTGGGTTTAGATTTCAGGTCGGACAATTTCCTGCCTTCCTTGACGTGGTCTGGCAGATAAGGCGAAAAGTTTTCTCTTTTTTGTGGCTGGCATCACTGCTCTGTTGCTTCCCTCTTCTAACTTGTTCTGAATCAGCTTCCAAATTTGAAGAGGGAGCAGTTCGCTTTGGAGCATTGATTGCACCTGTTCAGTCCCGACAATCCATACACGCCTGCCGATCTGGCGGTTGAATGGGTTGAGGGGAGTTAGTTTCTTTTCCAATTCTCTTTGAGGGGACTACCCTCTTTTGATCCAAAATAAACTCAACAGAGCTGCTCCGGCGGAGTCGCCGGACTTTCGGCAGATGCGGCAGTCGTTTGACGAACTGGCCGGTCTGCTCGGCCTGACCCTGGTGGTCTACGACAAAGACGGATACCTCCAGGGAGATTGCAAACCGAGCCCCATTTGCTCGGCGATGCAGGCCACCGAAGAGGGCAGCCGTCTGTGCGACCGTGATTGCGGTGGAATGCTCGACCAGACTGCCAAGAGTGGTGAGTTTTCTGCCTTCAAGTGCCACGCGTCGCTTTACAGCTTTGCTGCGCCTGTTCAAGCAGAAGGCCATGTGCGCTTTGTGGTTCTTGGCGGAAGAGTTTTTCGCAACTACGCGGACTTCTCGGCCTTCGCAAAACTGGCTCCCCAATTTGAGATCAAAGATTATTTCTTCGAGGATTGGGACAACTCTGTGCGGTTTGAGAACACGCAATACTTTGAACGTGCTGCTCGTTTCATCCAGTCAATGGCTGATGCCTCCTTCCGTGGATCTTCCCTGGGCGACAAGGCGAAGAAGCGAACGGACCAGGTCAATACGCTCTACGACCTCGCCAGCATTCTGTCGCAGCAATCATCGCCTGAAAGAATCTTCGAACTTGTTCTGCAGGCAGCTGGTGTACTTTTCGACATTCAAGGCGGCGCAGTCCTGCGTGCGGGGATCGGCGATGCGAACTTTCAGAATGTAAGTTCCTTTGGAGCCCTTACGACAGGGATACGTGAGGTCCACCTGACGGAGCACCCGGATTTCGAAAGCTTGGGACAAGGAAAGACTCTTTTTCTGGACGCCACATATCCCATCCTCCGCATGGGCTATCCCGAGACGGTCAACCGGATTCAGTGCTTCCCAATCTTCTGCAAGGATCGCCTCGTCTGGGTCCTGCAGGTCTTCAACACGTCGCTGGAACCTGGAAGCGTCGAGCTGCTTTTAAGTTATTGCCGCCACCTGGGCGTCATTCTCGAAAACGTGTTGATGAAACAGCATGCTCAGGACAACCAAGGCGTCTTGTCGGTCGTTACCAACTTTAACCTGGCCATTGGTTCACAGCTTGAGTCTCAAGGGCTCTATCGCGCCATCCTGCTGAAGACGGCGGAACTTGTTGGCGCTGAGCAGGCGTCGCTGATGATCCTCGACGAAGCCTCGCAGGAACTCACCATCCGGTTCGTCAAGGGTTTGAATGAAAAGATCGTTCAAAACTTGCGAGTGAAACCGGGAGAGGGACTGGCGGGATTTGCTTTTGAGACAGGGCGGCCCATTCTTGTGAGAAATGTCGATGAGGATTCCCGCTTCAACGAGCGGCAACGCGCGCGCTACAAAACCAAGTCGCTGATTTGCGTTCCCCTGAAGACGAGCCATCGCAGGATTGGTGTGCTCAATCTGACCGACAAGGCCAATGGCACGAGCTTTGACGAGAACGACCTCAAGCTGGTCGAGTCTGTTGCCAGTCATGCTTCAGTCGCCTTGGAGCGCACGGACTACTACCAGCTGACTGAGGATCTGCGCAAGATTTCACTGACAGATTCACTCACAGACTTATACAACCGTCGGTTCTTTCAGGAGAGGCTCAGCGAAGAGATCGACCGTTCGCGGCGGCATGGCCAGCCCGTGTCGCTGATCATGCTCGATATCGATAACTTCAAAAGTTACAACGACACCTACGGGCATCTGGCCGGTGACGAAGCGCTGCGCTTGACAGCGGCCATCGTGAAGGGTTCGGTCAGAAACATCGACCGCGTGGCGCGCTATGGCGGCGAGGAATTCGCCGTGATCCTGCCAATGACGGAGATCACGGCGGCGCGCGATATCGCGGAACGTATCCGAACCAGCGTCGCGAGCCGCTACTTTCCGGACGAGGCCCTGCGTGCTGCAGTCAGGCTGACGGCCAGCCTCGGCATCGCCAGCTTCCCGCAGCATGCAGGCAACATGTTTGAACTCGTGGGGAACGCGGACAAGGCCCTCTACGTGGCTAAAGTCAGCGGCAAAAACCGTGTCGCCCTTTTCGACAGGCTGCCGGTCACGAGTGCGGCCGGAAAGGTCTGAAAACAGATTCAGCCGTGTCCCCAGCAAGGTGGGCCGGTCGCGAAGGATATTTCGCAAAGGTCAGGCACAGTCTTTCTTGAGGAACTCAAGAGCACAATTGAAGCTGTTCAATGCCCTGCCGGGCGAGGAGTTTTTTGCACGCCAGGCTGAAGTGGAGCGGCTTGTTCGCACCGGTCTTGACGTGGCGCGTTCGCTTCAACCGAGCTGTTTTCTCAGCGGCAGCCGGAAGAGCGGCAAGAGTGAAGTATTAAAGCAGGTCTACAACCGCCTGTTTTGGGAACAGGAGGCCGTGGTCCCGTTTTTCCACGCTTTGCCCCAAGCGTCGGCTTCGGCAGAAGCATTCTGCCGCGAGTACTTCTTGCAGAGTATTCTCCAATGTATCGGGTTTCTGCGCCGGGATGCCCAGCTGGTCCTGTCCGATGAGCATGACCTGGACCACATCGTGCAACTGGCGTACGAAAGCAAGCTTTCTTGGCTGATCAGCGCGGTTGACCGCTGCCACCTCTTCCTGAAGAGCCATGACCTGCAGGCTCTCTCCCGCCTTGCCATCCTGTTTCCCGCCACGGTTGCGGCCAGGACCGGTCTGGCGGCTTTTGTTCTGATCGACGATTTTCATCATCTGGAGTCATTTGCTCCTGGCAGCGAACGGTCGCTGCTGACAGGCGGCTTCCTGATGGCGCTCGAGTCACGCCAGGCCCCGCATTGCCTGACAGGTGCGGCCAAACGGGTATTCCAAGACCTGTTCCACGCCGAATTGCCTGGCTGCGTCGAGGCCGTGCCGTTGCCAGCTTGGGAGCCCGAGCAGGCTCAGAGCCTGATCGAAGGGCTCTGTCGCCGTTTTGACGTGCCCTGCGACCCAGCTCTCATGGACTTCGTCGTGAGGCACCTCGACGGCAATCCGTTCTATATTCGTTCCGTTATTCAGGCAGCGCGCCGCAGCGTTTCTCCACTTCTAACAGCGCGCCAGTTTGCGGAACTCTATGGCTCCGAACTCATGCAGGGCAATCTTCAGCTCTACTTCAACGGCCTGCTGCATTCCGCGCCACTCAGCGTGGCTGAGCGGATCAAGGCGGTCGAAGTTCTTCACTTCTGCGCTCACGCGCCGCTGGAGTCTTCAGCGATCAAGTACCTGAGAGGCCGGAGCGCGGCCGAAGGAACCGACTCTGAAAAGATTTTGAATGCCCTGTCGGCCCTGGAACTGATTGATTACAGCTTTGGAGTGGTCTCCTCAACCCAAGACAGCGTTCTGCGTGATTGGGTGGTCTGGAACTTTCGTCACAAAATCGAAGGTGCAGACCTGGCCCTGGTCCGATATGAACTAGCGGCGGGTGTTCTCAAGCAATGTGAGCGGGTGCAGAGCTTGCCTTTGCAAGCCAAGACAATCCAGACTCTGAAGACTGTCATGGCGGCAATGAACTGTCAGGTCGTGCCTCAGTCTGCATTAGTCTTCCCGCAGTTGCCTGCCCCGAAGGCAACCCCGGCTGGGGGCGACGAGATCGTGCTGCCTGAAATGCTAACGGTGACGCTGCGACCCGATGTTTCCACGGTTGAGGGCGGGTTTGCCGGCCCGCTGCTGGTCGGCCGCGGTTTTGAACGAGGCATTCACGCCGACGAGACGGAAACGGTCTGGCTGGCCGCTTTCTCTCCTGGATCGGGCATCACAGGACTGGATGAGATTCAGAGGTTCCACCAGAAATGCGAACGTCTGCGGAGTGAAGAGGGAATGAAGAACACCAGGTTTTGGCTGGTGGCAGAAACCCGGTTCAACCAGGCCGGCCTGAGCTTTGCCGAGACGCACCGGATCCTCACCTCCAACCTCGAGCAGTTGCGGATGCTGGCGAAGCAATTGGCGCCGCAGACCGGTGAGGCCGCAGAACCCGTCGAAGCTGCGGGCGTGCAGAACTACGAGATGACGATTCCCCTGACTGCCGACGCCGAGCTCGTGGCCGTGCGCGCCCTGGAGCAAATCGCGGACTCTTGCGAGTTCGACGAGAAATCCAAAGGGCAGGTTCGAATGGCATTGCTGGAGGCTTGTGTCAATGTGAAAGAAAGCATGGAAGAGGGACAGGGACGAATTCACCTTGCTTTCAAAACGAGCTTAAACCGCCTGACCGTTCATCTGCGTATCTTGCCTGCGAGTGCCTTCACTGGCGATCCCGCAAAAACTTGGGGTATCAAAATGTTGCGCGCTCTAATGGATGACGTCCATGTTCAGCATGGCCCTGCCGGATTCGAGCTGGTCATGGAGAAGTCTCCTCGCCCGGCAGTAAACGCTAAGAGTGGGACGATCTGAGTTGCCAGGGCAGAAATACGCGGCCGGCCTGAATTCTACTAGCGATACCATGACGATGGACAATGACCCCCGTAGCAAATCCCAGCCTTGAATCTCGGCGAGCAATTCACGCCGCGCCATTGCCAGCGTTGTGCCGTCCCGCCTCCTCCCTCGATTGACAACCCCTCCAGCATCTGAGAACATCCGCCCCGAAAGATGCGCGATCTCTGGAGTGCGATACGAACTATTGCGTGGCTGCTTGCGTGTGTTCTCGGTTGCTGTGCAGGCTGTCTGGCCCCTGAGACGGCGCGACGCCTACCTGTCATTCATGTAGCGGCGGCATCAGACCTGACGCCAGTCTTCACTGAACTTGGAGCAAAGCTGGAGGCCGACGGCGAACTGAAGGCGGTATTCAGCTTTGGTTCGTCAGGTCTCTTGGCCAAGCAAATTGAGCAGGGCGCGCCCTTCGATTTGTTCGCTGCGGCCAACGAAGTCTTCATCGACCGCCTGCGAGATCAGGGGCTCATCATCGAGGAGAGCCGTCAGGTTTTTGCCCAAGGCCGCCTGATCATTTGGCAGCGCCAAGACACGAAGGTCCCCGCGGCTTCCCTGAAGGATCTTGCTCGGCCTGCCCTGCGGCGCGTTGCCATTGCCAATCCAGAACACGCGCCGTATGGGCTCGCGGCGCGTCAAGCCCTCGAGCATGAAGGTGTGTGGGAGGCAGTTCGCGAAAGGATTGTCTTCGGCGAAAACGTCGTTCAAGCCTGGCAATTTGCTCAAACCGGAAACGTTGAGGCTGCGATCGTTGCTCGGTCGCTGGCCTCAAGGGATGAAGGCAGGTCAGTCGAAGTTGATCCGGGTTCTCACGCGCCAATCAATCAAACACTGGCAATCCTGCGGCGCAGTTCGAGCGTTGCGGGCTGCCGGCAGTTTCTTCATCTGCTGAACTCGCCCGCCGGACAGTCGATTCTGGAACGCTACGGATTCAGCATTCCTGCCCGGCGCTGAGCTCCACAAGGAGAGCAGAGGATTCCAAGCCTTCAGGATTGGACACCGGCGTTCTGTAGCAGAGCGCTAACCTGATTTCTGAACCATCCTCTGCCGGGGACAGCGGGGAGAGATGCCAGTGCGGCTTGAAATCGTCTGAAACTGTCTCAAACCTGAAAGCTCCAATGCCCATCGACTGGTTTCCCATTCGGCTTTCCTTCCAGGTCTCTCTGCTGGCCACTGCCATTGCGCTAGTGTTTGGCGTTAGCCTTGCCTGGATCCTGGCCAGACTGCAGTTTCGAGGGAAAGAAGGGCTCGACGCAGCCATCACGCTGCCGCTGGTCCTGCCGCCGACGGTCCTGGGTTACTACCTCCTCGTCTTGCTCGGACAACGAAGCTTCCTGGGCCGGGCTCATGAGTGGTTCTGGGGATCGCCCCTGACGTTCACACCGGCAGCCGCAGTGGTGGCTGCCACGATCCATGCGCTTCCGCTGATGGTGAAATCGGTCCGTGCGGCTTTTGAGGGCATCGATCGAAGAATTGAGAATGCTGCACGAACCCTGGGCGCGTCTGAGCTTCGCGTGTTCTTCACCATCACGCTACCACTGGCGGGAAGATCCATTCAGGCGGCAGCCGTGCTCGCCTTTGCCCGGGCCATTGGAGATTTCGGGGTGACACTGATGATTGCCGGCAACATTCCGGGCAAGACGCAAACAGCATCGGTGGCGATCTACGACGCTGTCCAAGCCGGAAGGGATTCAGAAGCAGTGACTCTGGTGCTGGTGGTCTCGGCCCTCTGTCTTGTTTTCCTCTACACGACCAACAAACTGAGTGCCAGAGTCAGTTGAGCTAATGCACTCTGACGCTGCTCGCATGCCTGTCTGTGCCTTGTGAGACCTTATCATGTTGGAAGCCGATCTCTACAGGCAGTTCAGGCGCGACGCCGTCAACTACTTTACGCTGGAAGTGCGCATTCGGGCAGAGACCGGGTTCACCATCCTCTTTGGTGCGTCCGGTGCGGGCAAGTCGCTTACGCTGCAGCTTCTGGCTGGCATCGAGCGTCCTGACCGCGGCACGATCCGCATCGGCGACGAGACAGTATTTGATCATACCCGCCATGTGAATGTGCCGATTCGCAGGCGCGGCGTGGGCCTGGTGTTCCAAAGTCTGGCACTGTTCCCACACCTGAGCGTGCACCAAAACGTCGCCTATGGATTGCCCCAACTCACTGCGCGCGAAAAACGCGAGCGTACTGGACGGATGCTTGAAAGGCTGAAGATCGGCGCGCTGGCTGACCACGGGACACAGGATCTTTCGGGTGGTGAGCAGCAACGCGTTGCTCTGGCGCGGGCGCTGGTGACAAAGCCGAAAATTCTGCTGCTTGACGAACCGCTTTCAGCTCTGGATGCAGCCGTCAAGCGCTCGATCATCGTTGACCTGAAGCAGTTGAACCAGGAAATGCGGATTCCGGTTCTCTACGTCACACACGACCGAGCAGAGGCGCTCGCACTCGGAGAGAACCTGGTGATGGTGGAGGCCGGTCGAATCGTCGCCCAGGGCAGCCCGCTGGGAATTCTAGGGCATCCCCAGAAAGAGGGTGTTGCCAACCTCACCGGAGTGGAGAATATCTTTGATGCGCAGATCCTGGAAAAGCATCCTGAACGCGGCACGATGACTTGCGATGCTGGTGGGTGCCATCTGGAGGTCGCTTATCTGGATTGGCCTTCCGACAAGGCTCTGCGCATCGGCCTGCGAAGCGGCGACATCCTGCTCGCCGTTCAGCTGCCTGAAGGGCTAAGTGCTCAGAACGTGCTGCGCGGACGGATTGAGAGGGTCGAACCGGCGGACTACGAAGTGCAGCTGCGGGTCCACTGCGGCAGGAGTTTCCAGGTGACGATGACGCGGGCGGCTGCGGAAACCCTGCGGCTGGAATCGGGCCGGGAAGTCTGGCTTATCTTCAAAGCACATTCATGCCATGTGCTGCTGTGAGCGGGATTCGGGGCAGGCCTCGCAGGGCCTCATCGTTGTCTTGCGACGGCTTGCCCGGAAGCCTTGTGGCTCCGCCGGCGCATCGCTCTCGTCTCCGGCGGCAGAAACTGATGCTGCGCCAAGTCGACCCGCTGGCCGGCAAAGTGCACCCCTTCCATTTCCAGCAGCCGGCGCTGCAGCAGCGGCCCGCCTGCCGACAACGAGTTGATTAGAATCTTGCCTCCCGCTCCCACCACGCGCTGCCACGGAAGACCTCTCGGACAGCCATGCATGGCCCAGCCCACCTGCCGCGCCATGTAGGGCGAACCAAGAATCGCTGCAATCTGGCCGTAGGTGAGCACCTTGCCGCGTGGAATCTTTCGGACCACAGAATAGACCTGCTTGAAGAATTGCCGAGTGGCGATTGCGGATTGCGGACTGATCTGTCCCGGCTTCGGGCTGCGGGGTTTCATTTGTTCTGCGCCTGGCTTCGTTGGTCTACCTGCGGCTCGCCTCAATCCCCAATCGGCAATTCTACCGTTCTCCCCACTTGAGCTTCCGGCGCAGGATATCGAAGAAGTTCTTGTTGCTCGACTCGATCAATTCCAAGGCAACTGCCGATTTGCGCACCTGGATGCGGTCGTCTCCCTTCAGGGCAAGGCCGACCTGACCGTCCACTGTAAGGTAGACAGACTCTTGCGTGGCGTTCAGGCTCATCTCGACGGTGACCTTGTCAGGAACGACGAGAGCACGGAAGGTGAGCGTGTGCGACGCGATGGGTGTGACCAGCATGGCGTCGAGTGTTGGGTAAACGATCGGGCCGCCGGCGGAGAGCGCGTAGGCGGTTGAGCCGGTGGGCGTGCTGACGATGAGGCCATCGGCCTTGTAGGTGGCCACAAAATTGTTGTCGATCTTCACGTCGATGTCGATGATCCGGGCCAGCGCGCCCTTGGTAAGAACAGCGTCATTCAAGGCATGGTATTGGGCGAGGCAGCCGCCTTCCCGCAGGACCGCGACGTCAATCATCATACGATTCTGGGAGCTGGCGTTTCCGGCCAGAACACTTTCCAGGGTCTGGAAGGTTTCCTCCAGCGTAATCTCAGTGAGAAACCCCAAACTGCCAAAATTAACAGCCAGGATAGGCACCGCATGAGAATCCATGTCGCGTGCCATCGCAAGCAGCGTCCCGTCACCGCCCAGGACAACCAGCAAGTCAGACTGTGCAACGAGCTGCTTTCGTTCCAGGCCGTCGCTGCGCCCGGCGATGGCAGCCGTGGCGTTGTCGCAGAGCACTCCAATCTGGCGCGCGGCACACCAATCCGTGAGATTCTTCACAACTCCTGCAACCGTCTCGAGTTTAGGCTTGGCAACGATGCCAATGCGTCGAATCTGGGTGTTCATGGAGGGAGGAAGAATAGAAGAAAACAGCAGAGCGGGGAAGGGAAATAGCGAGAAGGGCGAAGCGGTGGCTGTCTTCGTAAATTGTCCATGGAGCAATACGGGCCTGGCAACCGGAACCGTGTAGATGTGACCAAACGCTTCCAGCAACTTGGATATTGTTCGCCGCCCGATGGCTCCGTATAATTACTTCTATTGATCCGCATTCTACAGAAATTGCTGGCCGTTCGACGACGGTGATCGGCCTTTCACTTACGAAACGTCGTAAAACTCTGCTGCGTTTCGCAGGTCGAGTACGAGTGGGGATGTCCGTCAGTCAAGAGATGCAAGTGAGGAATGGATGCAGGTTCAAGGTGAAGTAGTTGGATACCCTCTGTACTATCTGAAGGCTTTCACGGAAGCCCCGCCGCTTCCAACTCTCGTTCACGTTCACGCAAGCGTCTTCACGGTCTGGGTGCTTTTCTTTTTCGGGCAGACGGTGGCGGAAGCAAAGAAAGGCAAAGTGCTCGGGTCCTTGACATCGTACCTAACACCCCTTCAACCGGAGCCGCGCCATACGAGTGCTTCGACTACTCGCAACAATTCAGGCTGAGGGTGGTTTCAAGATCGTCTGTCGGTACGAGTGCAACACCCATGAGCACGTGGTTAGGAGTACAGATCTGTGGGCTATCTGACTGGCCGCCGAACATGCGCCCTGAGGCTGATCCCGCCATCGCGTTCTTTTTGGAGACAGATCTAGGATCCTCCAAAGCTGGCCCGCCTACACTCGCAGTAGCAGGCGGGACAGCTTAGCCTAAGGATAGAAGCGACCTTCATGGAATCTGAAATGGCGGCACCCTCTTCTCTTTGGCCTTCCGGACTCGCGAAAACAACCCCCGCGCGCCCTTCGTCGCTACCCCCATTGCTAAGGGAGACTTTTGCGATGACGGGGACGGGAACGAATCTTGAGAGAGATCACACCCATGCTCATCATTGATACCCACGCCCACATCTATTCCCCAGACGAGAAGCGTTATCCACCCATCGACAAGCCACTGAGACCCCCCGCAGGCAAGGGGTCCCTGGAAGACTTGCGCCGCGAGTCTGTTGCGAACGGCGTCAAGGCCGTCTGCGCGATCCAGACCAGCACGTTTTACCGCTTTGACAATCGCTACATCGGCGACAGTGCCCGCGCCCATCCCGAGTGGATTGCGGGCGTGTGCACGCTGGACCCGGATGACCCGCACAGCCCGGGGCTGCTCCAACAGTTTGTCCGCAACGACGGCATTCGCGGGATGCGGAGCATTCCAGCCAGGAACGGCCAACTTGACCACGCCGGTGTCCGGGCGTTGTGGAAGACGGGATTGGAGCAGGGCATCGTGATCAATTTGCTGATCGATCGTGACAAGGCTCCGGAAGCCGATCTCTTGTTGAAGGAATTTTCCGATTTAAAAGTGGTCCTGGACCATTGCTTGAATCTCAAGGCTGGACCTGATTTTGAAGCGATTTTGGGCGAAGTACTCCGGCTTTCGCGGCACAAGAACCTGCATGCCAAGCTCACGTTTCTGCCCACCGGCAGCACGACCGGCTATCCATGCGCCGACATGCATGCGGCCTGTCTGAAGATCATCGACGCCTTTGGCCCGGAGCGCTGCGTCTGGGGAAGCGATTTCCCCTGCGAGCTCTGGACGCCGAAGGTGAGCTATGCCGAGCACCTGAAGATTTTTGCAGAGGCCTTGCCGCTGAAAGACTCAGCCAGATCCCAGATTTTGGGAGAGACTGCCCGGCGGTTGTGGTTTCCAGGGCTGATGGGTTAAGCAGACAGTTGCGAAACTCTTGGTCCAGCGAGAAAGTCGATCGATTGGGGTTGGTCTGCTGACAGCCGAGAATTGTTTGCTACCTGCTGAGCCCTACAAAGAACTCCTTGTTGCCTTCCGCACCAAGAATCGGGGAATCGATCACGCCTAGAACTCTGTAACCCAGGTGTTCTGCATGAGATTGGATCTTTAGGATCACTTCCTGATGCTTGGCCGGATCGGTGACCAGACCACCCTTTTCCACTTGGCCTTTCCCTACTTCGAACTGAGGTTTGATGAGGCACAGAATGCGTGTGACTTCCTTGGTGAAAGGCCGCAGAGCAGGCAGCACCAAGGTGAGTGATATGAACGACACGTCCAGCGTAATCAGGTCCACCGTTGTTCCGATGTCTTCGAACTTCAGATGGCGCGCGTTGAGACCCTCGATAGAGACAACGCGAGAGTCGCTGCGCAGTTTCCAATCGAGCTGGTTGTGGCCGACGTCCACCGCATAGACTCGGGCGGCACCCTTTTGAAGGAGGCAGTCCGTAAATCCGCCGGTGGAGGCACCAACGTCCAGGCAGACCCGGCCTTGAATGTCCGGCGCAAAAACTTCCAGTGCCCTTTCGAGTTTCAGTCCACCGCGCGAGACGTGTGGCCGAGGCGGTGCCTTGAGCCGGATACTGGCCGAGATGTCAATTCTGGTGCCCGGCTTATCGACCCGTCGTTCATCCACCACAACGTCACCGCCGAGAATGAGTGCCTGAGCCTGCTGGCGGCTCTTGGCCATTCCGCGCTCAAACAGGAGTTTGTCGATGCGCTCTTTCATTTGCTGAGTGTGTTCCGTGTTGCTCGCCAACCGGCTGAGAGTGTCCCCACCCCGTTTCCTGCTGGACACCGGGTGAGCTCGTTCGCGGTTTCCCTAGTCGGGCCCGGCTTTCTACTCCGGTTCAGGCCTTGCGCGCGGAAGCTGAAGTTCTCTTGCGGCCGGGCTGGGGAGAGTAGTGATCTTGAATGAATGCCTTGATGTTCTCGTAGATGCCATCCGCGTCGATGGCATATTTGGCGTGCAGCAGGTTGGGACTGCCGTGCGGAATTAACTTGTCGGGGACGCCGATGCGAAGCAGCTTGCAGCCCTGTATGTTCCGGGACTCCAGAAGTTCCATCACTGCGCTGCCAAATCCTCCCATCAGTGCGGCTTCCTCCACTGTGATGATAAAGCTCTTCTCACTGGCGAGGCAGGTAATGAGCTCTTCATCCAGCGGTTTGACGAAACGGGCGTTGACTACTGACGCGGAGATGCCGTCGGCTGCAAGCCGTTCGGCCGCCTTGAGCGAAGGATGAACCATCGTGCCAAGGGCAAGGATGGCACAGTCTTCCCCGTCGTGCAGGATTTCCGCCTTGCCCAAATCCAGCAATCGAAACTGTTCGTCCATCTTGACGCCCATGCCGTTGCCTCGCGGGTAGCGGACGGCGGTGGGGTGAGGCGTTTCAATGGCTGTAAAGATCATGTGTTGCAGCTCGTTCTCGTCTTTCGGGGCCATTACGATCATGTTGGGAACAGTGCGCAGGTAGGCCACATCGTAGAGGCCATTGTGTGTGGGACCATCGGCGCCAACAATGCCGGCCCGGTCAATGGCAAATGTCACCGGCAAGTCCATGAGGCAGACATCGTGAATTACCTGATCGTAGGCTCGCTGGAGGAAGGTGGAGTAGATGGCTGCAACCGGTTTATATCCCTGAGTCGCCAATCCGCACGCAAAGGTGACAGCGTGTTGTTCGGCAATACCGACGTCGAAACATCGGTCGGGGAACTCTTTCTGGAACTGCACAAGTCCGGTGCCCTCCAGCATTGCCGCGGTGATGGCAACGATTTTGGGATCCTGTTGCGCCAGTTTGATCATCGTCTTGCCAAACACTGATGTGTAGGAAGGCGGCGCAGGCGGTGTCGGATAGAACACGCCGGTCTTCGGATCGTACGCGGTGGGTCCGTGATACTTGATGGGAGCGGACTCTGCCACCGACCAGCCTTTTCCCTTCTTGGTGACGATGTGCAAGATCGTCGGCGTAGGGCTCTCCTTGAGTTTCTGTAGCGTCTCCACCAGGCCGTCAAGATGATGACCGTTAATCGGACCGACGTAGTCGAATCCCAGCTCGTGGAAGAGCAGACCTGGAACCATGAAAGTCTTCATGGCATCCACCATGTCTCTGGCGATCTTTACCAGCCGCTTGCCGATATGAGGCACCGACATCAGCATCGCCTCGACCTCTTTTTTGAAGCGGTTGTAGACCTGGCCGGTGACGATCCGGTTCAGATAGCCTGCAATCGCGCCAACGTTGGGCGAGATCGACATCTCGTTGTCGTTCAGGATAATCAGCAGCTTCTTCTGCAGATGTCCTGCCTGGTTGATTCCCTCCAGAGCGACTCCACCGGTTAACCCGCCATCGCCAATGATGGCTACGACATGAAAATCCTTGCCGGCTAAATCTCGCGCCACTGCCATGCCGAGAGCCGCGGAAATCGACGTGGAGGCATGAGCCACGTTGAAGACATCGTAGATGCTCTCTTCACGGCGGGGAAATCCGGAGATGCCTTCGTACTGCCGCAAGGTGTGGAACTGGTCGCGGCGGCCGGTAAGGATCTTGTGACCGTAGGCCTGGTGTCCCACATCCCACACCAGCTGGTCTTCAGGCGTGTTGAAGACGTAGTGCAGCGCGACGGTCAGTTCGACCGTCCCCAGACTGGAAGCGAGGTGGCCGCCTGTCTTCGAAATCGTGTGAATCATGAAACTGCGGAGTTCGTCGGCAAGCTGGCTGAGCTGCTGGCGATCCAGCCTTTTAATGTCTGCCGGACTGTCCACTTTCGAAAGCAGCGAGAAGTCTATGATGTCACCCATGAGAGAGAGGAGGTCCTTTCGCCGAGAGCGTGGCATTCTGCGTGACGGCCCACAATTTTAGTCGCAGGAAAGAGGGGAAACCAGTGAAAAAGGAGCCGAGAGCGCACTGCGCTGGTCAGAGGAACTCCTCGAAGCTCAAACAGTTGTGTGAAACCAGGAAACAAATCGGGAAAGGCCTTCATCGAAAGGAACCTTGGGCTCATAGCCCAGAAGACGCCGTGCTTTGCCAAGGTCGGCATGGGTGAAGGGCATGTCGCCTGGCTGGAGTTCATGAGCTTTGATTCTGGCAGGCTTTCCTAGCCGTTCTTCTAAATGCCGGATCATTTGTGACAGAGCGATGGGATTCGAATTTCCAAGATTAAAGACTTCAAAGGGAGAGTCCATCGAAAGCGCGGCCACGATGCCGTCGACGACATCGTCGATATATGTGTAATCCCGCAGCGAGCTGCCGTCACCGAACATCGGGATCTCCTGGCCTGCCTGGATGAGCCGGGCAAACTTGTGAATAGCGAGATCTGGCCGCTGGCGCGGACCGTAGACCGTAAAGAAACGCAAACAAACTGAGGAGATGGCATAGAGCCGCGCATAGCAATAGCAGAGCTTTTCTCCAGCCAGCTTGGTGACACCATAAGGAGAGATCGGATTCGGGTTGGCTTCGTTTTCCGAAAAGGGCGTCTGGCTGGTCGTCCCGTAGATCGAGCTTGAAGAAGCAAACACAAACTGCCGAACGCTGTGCTTCCGGGCCAGCTCCAGCAGATGCAGCGTTCCCTGGACGTTGCTCCTCTCATACAACAACGGCTGCTCGAGCGAAGGACGGACACCTGCGCGGGCTGCGAGATGAAAAATGGTTTCAAATCGGTGCCGTTTGAAGAGGGTGTCGAGTTTCGGGTCGCAGATGTCTGCTTGAATGAATTCGTAGTCGCCGCGGGACTTGATCTCCGCGAGATTGCGTCTCTTAATCTCGGGTGAGTAAAAGTCATTCAGCTCGTCAACGAGAACGAGCCGGTGCCCCAGCGTCAGCAGCCGTTCTGCCAGGTGCGACCCGATAAATCCCGCGCCACCGGTCAGCAGAATATTGGTCATTGAGGGTTAATCGGACGAGAGCGAAGAAACTAAAGAATGGCAGAGAGCTGACAAGCGCTCATCCGCTTCGAAACCCCTGTTCTCTGCCCGCAATGATCTTCGGTTCGATTCGCCGAGGGTTGCCTTGGCCGCCTCAACATCAGCCGATCTTCAGCATTCGATCGACGGCCCGTTTGGCTCGCACGCGAATGTCTTCAGGTACCTCGATGATGTATCGGTTGTGCTTCAGGGCATTCAGCGTGTCCTCGAGCGTGATCTGGTTCATGTGCGGACAGCGCACACTGCAGAGGCGAAGCATCTCTTTACCTGGATTCTCCGCAGCGATGTTGTCGCCCATGCTGCACTCAGTCAGGAGCAAATAGCGCGACGCGCGGGTGGTCTCGACATACTTGATCATCGCCGAAGTACTGCCGGAGAAATCGGAGGCAGCAACAACTTCAGGCGGGCATTCGGGATGCGCCAGGATCGCGACATCGGGGAACTGCTGCCTGACACGCTTAATGTCTCCCACGCTGAACTTGTCGTGCACTTCGCATTTGCCGTGCCAGCCAATCATTGCGTAATCCAGGGATGCATCTGCGCTCCTCAGTCCCGAAGTGTCTTTCAAGGGAAAGATGACGTGCTTTCCGGTTTCCCTGGCCACATTCTTCGCCAGATACTCGTCGGGAAGGAAAATCACGGTGTCGGTTTTCAAAGACTCGACTACGGCAGCGGCGTTACCTGAGGTGCAGCAAACGTCGCTTTCTGCTTTGACGTCGGCATAGGTGTTGACATACGTCACAACCGGAACTCCGGGATAGCGACGTTTGAGTTGCCGAACGTCTTCGGCCGTGATGCTGCCAGCCAATGAACAACCCGCCTCCTGCGACGGCAGAAGCACGGTCTTTTCGGGGTTCAGGATCTTGGCTGTTTCGGCCATGAAGCGGACGCCGCAGAACACAATCGGGTCCCCGCTCGTTTCAGCGGCCCGGCGGCTCAGTTCGAGCGAGTCTCCCTTAAAATCGGGAACCGTGTGATACAGAGCCGGTTCCATGTAGTTGTGGCCCAGGATGACGGCGCCGCGCTGCCTCTTCAAACGGTTGATCTCAAACACGAGTTCAGCTTTGTATTGCAGCTCAACGTCCGGCACAACATCCTTGAGCTTTTCCCGCATGCGGAGATAAGTCTCTTGAGCCTCTGCAATGATCGGCATTTCCCTGCACCCCAGTCTGCAGCCTTGGACAACCGGCTGCAGTCTCAGATTTCGTCCAATCTTAGCATACGTCGGACTAGCCAAGGGTTTCACCCTTGACCTGGAGTTTCTACATTCTGATCACGCAGCGGCGGCGCTGGTGAGGCTGCGATCGGTCACGGGCAGATCGAGGGGAGCCAGCAGTTCGGGATGCTCGACCATTTCTTTCCGTAGCAGCGTGAT
>Ga0187892_10000676_pt1 | contig 86029 bp, 68 predicted proteins | sample MA1701073metaG_FD_139345 | JGI IMG/M metagenome (GOLD analysis project Ga0187892, IMG submission 139345) | Bio-ooze microbial communities from a basaltic lava cave in the Kipuka Kanohina Cave System on the Island of Hawaii, USA - MA170107-3 metaG ... | reverse complement strand
GATAGTCGTACCGGGTGACACTCAACGGCTGATCGATCCCCAGCCCCGGGCCGTAGACCACCCGTCCCAGGAAGGGGTTCGGGTCCCCGTACACCCCCCCGTTGATGTTGTAGGGCTGGACCGGGTAGCCGGTGTCCATCTCCTCGATGGCGGCATCGACGGTGTCGTAGGGCACCCGGATCTCGGCCAGTTCCTGATTGCCGTCCCACACGGTCCGCCTGACGTGCTGGATGATGCATTCGATCGCGTTCACCGGGACGCACTGGGTCCGCGAGCGGACCCAGACGCGGCGGCCCAGGGCGTCGGAGCGATACTCCTCGAAGGTCCGGCGGCCGCTGCTGCGGGTGTCGGTGGCTTGGAGCCGCTCATCCGGTCCGTAGTAGCTGGCCCGCTCGCCGGTGATGTTGGGCGACAGCGTGGTACTCTGGAAGATCTGGCTCCCGGCCCCGTCGTAGGAGTAGACCGTGTTCCCGACCCCGCCTTCGTTGTGGCTACTGAGCCGCCCGATCGTCGAATAGACATCGGTGGCCGTGGTGCGACTGGTCGAGATGGCGTCGCCGTTCGTGAGGCGAAGCGAGTCCTTCTTGACCGTGAAGCTGATGTTGCCCAGCCCGTCGACGGTCAGCGTGTCGTTGGTGGCGTAGAAGGCCGGCTGGCCGGTGTTGATGTTCGTCAGATTCTCCCGGAGATTCGCCGTCAGCAGCTGGCCCAGCCCGTCGTAGCTCGCCCCGACCCGATCGTTCAAGACCGACTCGGTGCTCTGCCGGATCAAACCCCGGGCGTCCCGGCTCGTCACGGCGAAGTTCCGCACCTGGCCCTGGGGAAAGAAGGGGAACAGCTGGCTCCCGCCATTGGTGATCAGGTCGCTCGCCAGCCGGCCGTCCAGGTCGTAGCCATAGGTCTGGGTGTAGCTGGTCGGATAGGTGATCCCGGTCAGCTCACTCCGCGCGCTGTAGCTGAACTGGAAGAAGTTCCCGGCAATGTCGGTGACGTTGACGAGGGCGCCCCACTGGGGATCATAGCCGTAGGCCACCGGCCCGCCGACAAAGGCGGCCGGCGCGTTGAGCCGACTGCGGCGACCATTGCGGTCGTACTCGTAGCCCGTCGTATAGATGTGATCCGCGCCCGTCCGGGGGCCGGTCTTGATCGCCAGCGTTTCGCTCAGCAACCGACCGCTGGGATGGTAGGACCTGGTGACACTGGCGTCGCGATTAGTGGCCGTGGTCACCTGCCCGTCCGGATAGTAGGAGAACCCCTGATTGTCCGCGAGGACGGCGTAGGCGTAGGGAATCGAGTTGAGCGAGGGGGTCGACGGGGTGATCTGCGACGCCGCCAAGCTGTACGACTCGGCCGGGAGGGTGCGGGAGGTCATCCGATTGAGGGCATCATAGCCCATCCCGATCGTCTTCCCCCGCCGGGTCGCGACGCTGGTGACATTCCCCGCGTCGTCGAGCACCCGGTGCTCCGAGGTGCCGTCGGGCTCGGACTGATCGGTGACCCGGTTGGCCCGGTCGTAGGTCCAGCCCGTCGTCAAGGCGGCGGCCTGAATGCTCGCGGCGCGCGGGCTGAACGTCCGGCCCGCGCTCAGCACATTCCCCTCGCCGTCGAAGATCTTGGTGACCGTGACCGACTTCCCTTCCAGGCTGCTGGTCCGGACGCTGTCCTCGTTCCGCTTGGTGTACACGGTGGTCTCGACCCGGTAGGGAGATCCGAACCCGGTGAGGCCAGTGGGGACCTGGATCTGGGTCGTGAGGCCGATGGTGCTGTTGGTGTAGGTGGTGCGATAGCCTTGAGCCGTCCGATACGTGAGCAAATTGCCCTTGGTATCGTAGGTATAGATCTGGTCGCCGGTTCCCGGGAGGGTCACGGCGGCCAGCTGATTGTCGGCCGTGTAGCCGAAGTTGATTCGGCTGCTACTCCCCCGGCCGTCCTCTTGCCACAGCCGATTGCCGGTGGCCGCCTCGACCCCGAACTGAGTGAAATCTCCCTCGGGATTGGTGATCCGGGTGACCTGGTCCCACTTGGAGTCCCATTGGTAGCTGGTCGTCGCGGTCGCCCCGGAGGTGGCGGGCTCGCTCGAGGTGAGGATCCGGCCTCGGCCGTCGTAGACCGCGGTGATCCGGTGGCCGGTGACGGTGGTCAGCGTGTCGACGAGGCCGGGGAAGCTTGCGGTGCCACGGCCCAGCCGGGTGCGCTGCCCCGCCGCATCGATGATCGAATCGGGCGCCTGGTAGCGGTTGAGATAGAACTTGGTGATGTTCGTCCCCACCCGAGGCCCGTCGAGCTGGGAGAAAACTTGCGCCAGCGACACGGCCGTCCCGGACCACCCGAGGCTCCCGGCCTGTTGGAGGTTGCGCACGATCGTCCCCGGGGCCATCGCGATGCTCGACTGCGAGACCCGGCTCCCGCCATCGTACTGGAAAGTCGTCACCGTGCCCCGCCGGTCGGTCCGGGTGGACACCTTGGCATCGCTCCCGTAGCCGAAGAGCACCGTCCGGGTATCCGGCTCGGTGAAGCTCTGGAGGCGGCCGGTGGCGGCGTCGATGGTCAGGGTGGTGGTACGATTGCTCGGCACGCCAGGAGCGACGATCGTGTTGACGCGACCGTTGGCGTCGTAGTTGAAGGTATAGGTCAGGGTTGAGGTGGCGGGCGGGAGCGTGATCGTCTGCAGCTTGCCGGCGCCGGTATAGGCGAAGGTGGTCAGGTGGCCTTGCCGATTGCGGGTCCGGACGTGCCGTCCCGCCGCGTCAAAAAAGACCCAGACACTGTCCGGCAGCTGCCGCACGAATTCCGTCCCCACCTCCCGCAGGGTGTCGGGGTAGGTCATCGAAGGTGCGCCCCACACCCGAGTCGGGGGTACAGTCCCCGGCTTGAGGGTGTACAGCCGGGCGCTTCCATCTCCGCCAATCCAGACCGCGGTGGTGGGGTTCCATTCCTCCAGCCCGGCGAGCCACCACCCAGCCCCGAAGTAGCTGGTACTTCGGTTCACGATGACCAGCTTGCCGGTCGCGGTGGTCGTTTGGTTGTTCCCGGTAAAGGCGTTCGTCACCTGCAGCGAATAGTCGTAGGTCCCGGTCGCGAGGCCAGCGATTTGGGCCGAGAACCCCACGGCGATCCGTCGGACGGCGCCCGCGGTCCACTGGGAGCCGGGCCACGACCCGCTCGCCCGGGTCACCCCGTTGATCACGAGACTCGCGGTTACCGTGGGGGGCAACTGGCTCGCCCCCGGCATGGTCACGTTGGCCCCCACGCTCACCCAGCCAATCGCGTGGGCACTAGTGTAGACCAGGGTTGGGGTGCGCCAGGTGTTCATCGTGCGCACGGTGGGGAGCGAATGGACGATGCGCAGGTCGCCACACTCCGAGGCACTGGCCGAGGCGATCGCCATGGTCAGGCATTGCCCCCGGGCAAGTTGAGTCCCCGGGTTGACCGCGGCAACATCCACTTGGGGGGGCTGTTGATTCGCGATGGTGATGGTGCTGGTGCCGGTGGCCACCAGCGCCGTGGCGAACTTGACCTGGAGCGAGACCGTACCGGTACCAGAAGCCGCGGTGTTGTACGTGACGTTCACGTTGGTCGGAACATTGACCGCCAGGTTGACCAGCTGGGCTTGACTGGCTTGACAGGCGCTGACGCCGCCGGCCCCGCCGCAGACGCCGGTAAGATCAAACGTCGCGGTCACCGGACCGGTGTTGGTCACGGTGAAGGTGGCGACCTGCCCCGTCGCGTTCGGAGGGGCGTTGATAGTCGGCGCCAGCGGAACGACCGTGGCGTTGACCACCTTGACGTCGATGAACCCGTTGTCGGTCACGCCCGCGGTACTGTGGGTGGCGGTGAGCGTGACCGTGCCCGTGCTCCCCGCGGTCCCGCTGGTGAAATTGACCAGCACGTTCTGGGTCCCCGGGGTCGCAAAGGTGATCGGACTCAACGAGGGCGGACATCCGGTCGCACCCGGGGCCGTGCACACGGCCGCGAGATTGTAGGTGGACGGGACCTGGCCGCCGTGGGTTACGGTGAACGTCTGGGATGACGCGGTGCTCGGCGGCCGGACGAGGTTCCCACCGTCCGGCAGGACAGAGACGGTCGGCGGATTGCTCGAGACCGTCACCGTCAGCACCCCGGTCGCCAACACGGTGGTCCCGAATTTGACCTGCAAGGTCACCGTCCCGCTGGTTCCGGCCGCCCCCGCATTGTAGGACACCGTCGCCGGCTGGCTGCTGCCCGCCTGCGGGCTGGGCGTCAGGTTCATGCTCGCCGGTGTCGCGCCGCAGTTCGAGACCCCGCTGCCGCTACAGACGACCCCGATCGGGTAGGTCGTCGTGGCTACGCCGTTGTTGGTCACGGTGAAGATGAACTGCTGGTTGGTGGCGTTCGGGGCGGGTGTCGCCGCCGCGGTAGCGGGGACGACCGCCGCGCTCACGACGGTCACATTGATCGAGCCCTGGTCCACCGTCGTACTGCCCGAGGCGGCCGTCACTGTCGCCGTCCCCTGGGTCCCAGCTCCACCCGACGTATACGTCAGGGTCGTCGTCCCGGTGTTGGCCCCGGACCCCGCCGAATCGATCAGCAGGCTCGCGGGGTTGAGCGAACAGGACGTGACCCCGGGATTAGGACAGCTCACCGACAAGGAAAACGTGGTCTTCGCCCGGCTGGTATTCGTCAGGGTGAAGACCTGGGTCTGGTTGGTGAGGTTGGGGGCGAGCAACAGCGCTTGGCCATCAGGCGTCACGGTCCCGGCGGGGCTGACGATCGTCTCCTGCCAGGTGCCCGAGACGGGCGGACCATCGGGGTTCGTCGGGTCGACGGTCAGGGTGATCGTCCCGCTCCCAGCGGCCCCGGTCGTGAAGGTCGCCGTGACCGTCGCAATCTGACCCTCGGCCATGAACGTCAGCGCGGTACATGACACCGCCGTAAATGTTGCCGGTGAAGGTACAGGTCCGCGACACCTGACCGTCGGTCCCGCCGTTCAGGTTCGTCACCGTGAAGGCGATCTGGTTGCCCGTCGTATTCGCGACTCGAATGATGCCATCGTTGACGGTACCCACCGGGTCCACGCGCGGGAGCACTTGTCCAACGAGACTGATCGGCATGAGCAAGGCCAACAGCAAGAGGTAGGGAACGCGCATAGCGCTCGACTCCGATGCGTGGGCTGGGGGGGGCAGCCCCAGGATAGGAGACGACTCCGTTTCATGCAAGCTAGGAAAAACCCTTGGTCTTCGAGCCGGCCGTATTGATAGGGCCGAACGGCCCTACCAGCTGAGGTAGGAGAGTCGCGATTTGGTCCTTTTGAGCAACTCGACCGTCGTGAGGACGGCTTCCCATGAACGCGCGGCCACGCGCGTGCCGCCCTTCATCCGGTAGATGGTTCGCGCTCCGACGCCAGCTTTGGCACCCAGTGCTGTCACCTCGGTGTCCGTCCTGAGGGCGGCGAGGAACGACCGCACGAAGTCGTCATCTCGGACGTCGCCGGGGCGCCTGTACGCCAGTTGTACGTCGTCCCACTCCATTTCGCTCCCGGTCATCACCGACTCGAACCGATGGGTGTCCTTCCCTAAGGCGAGTAACTCCTCAGCGATCACGGGGCGAGGAGACAACACCCCTCGGGTGTGGGCATGGCATGGGCGGCCATCAGGCCCAAGGCTTTTCGCCTCCGGGTGTCGTTCGTACTCGCGAACGACTTCTCCAATGGTCTTCAATCGCACGAGGAGGCCGGGCTCGGTGATGGTACGCGTCGTCACGCCGCACTGGATGCCGCTGTACGCGTCCACCCAGGGAAGGGCGAGCCGTTCGGCCGGCCGACTGCTGAACGGCGCGATCAGTCGGAACCGCTGGGGGTCACACCCCGGCGGCGGCACCTCGCCGCGGGCGAGGTAGGCGGCCGACATGAAGACGAACGGGCCGAGCACGTCGTGGCCTGGTTGGTTTATGAGGGGCGAGTCGATCCGGGCTAGCGCCTCCAGGTCAGCAGGCGAGGTGATCGCAAGCTGGCTCACCGCCGGCTCGCGAAACCACGGAGGCGCCGACTGGCATCCGTGACCTAACGCGCGCCCCACAAAATGGCGCCATACGTCGCTGATCCAGCCCCGGTCTTCGGGATACGGATCGCCCTCGGCGGGTTTCGCCTCGGGGATCGGTGCGAGATACTGACCGAGCCCGATTTCGGAGCGTTTGCGCATTCGCAGGCGACTGTGGGACAGCCGCTCGAACAGGCAGTATCGTTTGGCCGCGAGCGCGAGGCCCCAGAGCTGAACCCATTGCGTGGTGATGGGGTTCTGGTTCAGCTCTTCGATCTTCAGCAGGGGGATCTGGAGCGAGGGATCGTAGGGCGACAGCGGCTGCAACTCGGCTGCGACCGCGTGCACGTCGCTACGCGATAGCGCCCGAATCCGCCCGCCCGTACCCCCTGGGCATCGCACCCACCGGCCGGTCTTGGTCGCGACGATATGCAAGCTATCGGTGTCCTTGGCGAGAATGGACCCTCCACGCGCGACCACCCGGGACTCGGCGACCGCCAACAGAAGGCGCCCGGCCCCGGTCACGTAGCTCGCGATGAAGGGGCACCAATACTCGCCGGGCTCTTCGGGGTGCGCCGTGTTTGTGGTGAACCGTTGTCCGGCCCCGGTCACCCCAACTTTCACTCGTTTGCCCGGATGCAACGTCTGCGGATTCATCTCCGCGAACATGCCAAAGGCCATCGTGTTGGCGCTGGTCTTGAGCTGGTCGCCGAGCCACTTCCGCTCCTCGGCTGGAAGGGAGGTGTCGGCCTTGACGACGATCCGTTGAGCCACGAACTGGGGCAGGATCGGCTGCCGCGGATCGATCGTGACCGCCCCGCGGAACTGCACCGGTTTGAGGTCGGGAAGCGTGCCCTCGGCGACAAGGCGGAACGCTCGCAGGATGGTGGGTTGCCGTCCCGTCCGGAGCACGGACACCGCGAGATCGAATCCCGTGACCCAAAGCGCCGACGGACTCTCCTGCAACGGATTGAGCCCCGTCGAAAACCCATGCCGCGAACCGGCGTATTGCGCCCGGACGGGCAGACAGGCCTCAAGCAACTCCACGCTACAGGAATCGTCCACCAGGACCTCAAGCCCTCCAACGTCCTGACGTTCCACACGAGAGTCTCCAAGATCGCGGACCTGGGCAGAGCAGCCTACAAAGGGCGTTTGCCACCCCACGACGGCCTCCTCTGTGCTGGCGACGGGACCTATGCACCACCAGAGCTGCTCTATGGACATGTTGATCAGGACTGGAATCGTCGACGCCTTGGCTGCGACGCATACCTGCTTGGTAGCCTCGCAGTATTCTTCTTCACGGCCGGCGGGGCGATGACTCCAATGCTACTACTTGAGATCCCGGCCGCACACCGTCCAGGCCTCTGGGGTGGCGACTACGACGGCGTGTTGCCATACGTGCGTGATGCCTTCAACCGTGTACTGACGAAGCTCGGAGGGCAGGTTGACGACACCGCCCGAGATCCCATCTCGAGGATCGTCCGTGAGCTTTGTGAGCCCGATCCACGGCTGCGAGGCCACCCACAGAGCCGCGGGACCGGTGCAATGCAGTTCTCGATGGAGCGCTATGTGACTGAATTCGATCTGCTTGCCCGCAGGGCTGAGATTGCGGGTCCGAGGTCGTGACGGTTTGACGATTGAGCTGATCGATAGGGTTCGACGCGTCATTCCTAGGTGGCGTGACTACCGAGCGACCGCGCGAATCGGGGAGTTAGGCGGCGGCTCGCACGCCTTGGAACCCCGTGCATGGGGGGGCTCGTGAACTTGAAGTGAAGCGTCTCGGGTGGGAGCGGGACCGCAGAGTCGAAACGGCGGTCGATTTGCTGTCAACGGCCATTGTCACTGGGGACTTCGCCGTTGCCCGCCCAGCTGCGGAGTTCGTCCTTGATCCGCGCTCCGGGGCGACTCCCACATCATGCTACCTCGCGAGCCACATCCTCCGTGGCGAAGAGGGGCTCGCTGACGTCTCAACGAATGTCGTCCCCGCTATCAACGAAGTTGAAGTTGCGCGGCGACGCGTGCGGACCCTTCGCCGACTTTTTGTTAACGATTCACGCAACTCGATCGCATGGACCGAGCTGTCGCGAGCCTATGTGCTGCTCGGCCAGCCCCGCCAAGCGATCAACGCAATCAACTGTGCCCTGGCCATGGCGAGAGACAACCGGTATGTCCTCCGGTCGGCCTCTCGCTTGTTCATCCACGCGGGTGATCCCGCTCGGGCCCACGATCTGCTTTGCAGGACCCCGATGCTCACTGAGGATCCCTGGGTTATGGCCGCCGAGATCGCGGCGGCGTCTGTCGCCGGTCGTGACCCCCGGTCGGTTCGGCGCGGCATGCAGGTCATTGGTGGCGGGAACCACCAACCATTTGATGTGTCTGAACTCGCAAGCGCACTGGGTACCTCGGAGCTGTTTGCCGGCTCCGACCGGTCGGCGCGTAGGCTGTTCCGTCAGAGTCTCGTCGCACCTACTGACAACGCGGTCGCACAATATGCGTGGGCGGCACGCCAAACGACCGGCCTTGACGTGAAGCCGGAGCAACTGCTCGGACCTTGGCGCTACGAAGCCAGGGCATGGCAGCACCTAGTCAAACAAGAATGGGCTCAGACTGCGGAACAGTGCGCAGCGTGGCTCAACGACGAGGCGTTCTCGACACGGCCGGCTTTGCTGGGCTCGTTCGTCTCCCTCGTAACTCTTGAGGAGTTCAGTCTGGGCGAAGCGTTCGCGCGGCGTGGGCTGCTCGCCAACCCGGCGGACCAAGGACTCCTTAACAACCTGACAGTAAGTCTTATCGGTCAAGGCAAGTTGGCCGATGCTGAGGAATTGTTTCGTGCAATACCCCAAGGCAAAGGGCCGCTGCCCGTAGCCGCCACACTTCGGGCAACGGAGGGCATGCTACGGTTTCGGCAGGGTGATCTTGCTGGGGGTCGAGCCGCGTATGAAGAGGCAATCGGAATGCTAAACGGCACCACAGAGAAAAGGACTCTCGCTCTAGCCGCGTTGCATCTGGCGCGGGAGGAGTTGCTTGCTAGAACGCCTGGCGCAATCGCAACGCTAGCTAGGGCAGAGGAGCTGTCGACTGCGACGAAAGCACCCGAGGTTGAGACGATGCTGACGCGCGTGCGCGACATGGCGGCAGCGGCGCCAGCATCATCGTGGGTCATTCATCATCCATGAGCAGTCGCTGCGCCGTTGACACCTACGCCGAGCGATCGACCGTGCTGGACCAGGGGCTCGTGGCCGTATGACGTATTCAGACATTGCTTCGGATGCGGCGGTATTGGCGGCGATCATCTCAGCCCTCTTGGCAGTGCGAAGCAACGTCACAGCCAATCGCGTCAGGGTCTCACCAAGCAGGTTGCTCGCGATGAGGCTGTTCGATTCGTTGCTAGTTGGAATGCGCTAACGGGCAAACACGTTAGGTAGCCGCAACAGCGAGACCCCGTAGCAGCAAAGCCCAGGAAGTTAGGTACCACGACGCCATGATAAGGAACGCGACTCGGCCACTGCCAGTTTATGCTCCTTATCTCTTATCCCCCGGCAAGTACATGCGCCATGTAAAGCTGAGGCCCGATCGCGACGTCGACGCCACGGCCTTACACGACCTCATCGAATCCGCATACGCCGACATCAAACGGTGCCTCCAGGCAGGCACTACCCGTGAACCCTCGGCAGAATCGGCTCATTCCGGGGGGGCCCGGCGCTCGACGTCATGTCGGTGAGCGAATCGGGCGTTCGCCAACGCCGGTTTTCCGAAGGGCTCGATCCCGGAATGGTGCGCCGGGCCTGGGGCCAGCGGGAACCATGATCCGGAGAACCGGGTGGGTCGTGATGACGGCGCTGGCGATACTCATCGCCGGCTACGCGCTGCTGGCGCTCGTCCTGCCGGGGTTTGGGCCTCCGTTTATCGCCGACCACCGCTCCGTCGTACCGGTCTGGCTCACCACCCACCTTGCCGGTGGGCTCACCGCGCTTGCGCTGGGCCCCTGGCAGCTGAACCAGCGGCTGCGCCATCGCGCCCTCGGCCTGCACCGCTGGATGGGCCGCGGGTACGTCGGCGCCGTGCTCGTGGGTGGACTGGGGTCCCTTGGCTTGGCGCCGCTGTCCCAGGAGGGATTCGTCACCCACGTTGGCTTCGGCATGCTCGGGATCCTTTGGCTCGTCGCCACGGTCCAAGCGTATCTCCGGATTCGGGCCGGCGACCAGGCCGCGCATCGGCAGTGGATGATCCGGAGCTACGCCTTGACGCTCGCGGCAGTGACGCTACGGGTCTACTTGCCGCTCAGCCAGGTCTTCGGAATCCCGTTTGGGGAGGCATATCAGGCGGTTACCTGGGTGTGCTGGGTTCCGAACTTGGTCGTGGCCGAATGGCTGATCCTGCGGCGCGGGGGGGATCTGCCCCGGTGTCGACGCCTCCGACTGGCTGATCGGCGCAAGAACGGTGGGTGCCTTGGAGCCAACTCGTGTGCGCGAGGGCGTGACGGGATGCCCGCCGCGCTTCTCCCAACCCCAGTCGCTCGAATCATGACCCTTCGACCGAGCCAGTACCTGGGCGCGCTCGCGGTGACCGCCGCGGCGGCAGTGGGCTCGTGGCCCGCCTACCGGGTCGAACCATGGGACCTGGGGAGCCTCGATCGCGACGGTCGAATGATGGTCTCGGCTTTCGCTGAAATTGGCTTCGACGACCTGCTCCACGACGCCACCGTCTACAGCACCCGCGAGCCGTGCCCGATGGATGCGGGTACCATCGTTCTGCTCCGGATTCGCCGGGTCGTCTTCTGCGATCTCGACACCGAGTGGGGCGGCTTCGGGAGCGCCGGCAATCAGGACCGCTATCCCCACCGGGTCGCAGTGTCGAGGAGCCAGCTTCCCCGCTGCCCCGGAGTGGCCACCCCGAATCGGGAATCTTCCTGGGAAGCCGGCCGCCGGGCCGCCCAGTCGATGGGCCAGGTTCCCTCCTTGGCCACCCACTTGCTGCATCGCCTGGCAGCGACGCTCCGACCCGGAGTTGATTAGGAGTCACCCAACCCCCGCTGACACTGTCGCGGTTGGGCCGCATCCTGGACCTGGGGCTATCAGACCCTTCCGTAGATCTCCTCATCGAATCCAACGATCAGAGTCCGTCCCTTCCGCAGCGTCGGCGCGCGGAGGTTCCCGGTGGGCCCCAGCAGTACTGCGGCGATCTCGGCACGGCTCGGTTTGCCCGTCTTGAGATCGAGATGCACGATCCGTTTCCGTTTGGCGGCGTAGATCTGGTCGATCCCGTCGAGCAAGGAAAAGGCGTCCGTCTCCGAATTTGATGTGCTTCTTGGCGTCGACGGTCGTCGCGATCGTGGCGCCATTCTTGGCAAGGAACCCTTGCGCTCGTTGGCAGGTGAGTCAGCCGGGGCGGAGGTAGGCCCAGTCGACCGCGGGGGAGGGGGAGGGGGACATGGGAATGGGCGGTAGAAGGGGTTGCACGTTTATCCGGCGGCTCTCGCGCGTTCTCGCTCCACCAGAATCCGCCGGAGGATCTTTCCCGACGGCGACTTGGGGATCGCGTCGATGATCTCGACTCGCCGCACCTTGTCCATTGGCGCCACCTTGCTCGCTACGAAGGCCATGATCTCCTCGGCGGTGAGCGGCGACTTCAGCACCACGAACGCCTTGGGCACCTCGCCCGCCTCATCGTCGGGGCTCGGGATCACCGCGGCGTCGGCGATCGAGGGGTGGGTCAGGAGTACCGCCTCGAGATCCGCCGGCGCCACCTGGTGGCCCTTGTACTTGATCAGTTCCTTGAGCCGATCGACGATGTAGAAGTAGCCCTCCTCGTCGGCATACGCGATGTCGCCGGTTTTCAGCCACCGATCGGCGTCGAGGGTTCGGTTGGTCGCCTCGGCGTCGTCGAGGTAGCCCGCCATGACGTTCGGTCCCCGGAGCCAAAGTTCGCCCCGATCGTTGCCGCCGACATCGAAACCGGTGGCGGGATCGACGATGCGGGCCTCCATGTTGGGCACCAGCTTGCCGACCGCGCCGCGGCGAATTCGTTCCGGCGTCAATTCCTGGAGGTGGGAGGCGCCGCAGACCTCGGTCATCCCGTAACCCTGGCCGATCACGATGCCGAGCCGCTTGGCGACGGCCTCTTCGACCTCGGGGCCGAGCGGCGCTGCCCCGCACATGGCGAACTTGAGGCTCGAGAGATCGTAGCGGTCGACGGTCGGGTGCTTGGCGAGGGCCACCATGATCGGAGGCACCAGCGGCGCCAACTCGACTCGGTACCGAGCGATTGCGTCGAGGAAGGCTTCCAGCTCGAACCGGGGCATCACCACCAGCGGCCGGCCCTGCCAAAGCGAGACGACCATCAGCAGGACCATGCCGTAGATGTGAAAGAACGGCAGCACGGCGATCAGCCGGGTCCCGTCAGGGAGCGGCATCCCCCGCGCGAACTGGTGGGCGTTGGCGACCAGGTTCTGGTGGGTCAGCATGACCCCTTTCGGGCGGCCGCTGGTGCCGCTCGAGAAGGGCAGGGCGACCAAATTGGTGGTCGGGACGGTCGGCAGGTTGATGAGCGGCGGCCCCGCGAGCAAGTCTTCGAACGGGGTGGCGCCGTCGGCTTGGCCGAACACCACCACCTCGCCGACTCCCGCGGCGGCGGCGGCGGGCCCGACCTTGTCGAGGAGGGCCGGGATCGTCACCACCAGCTTGGCGCGGGTCCGTTGCAGTTGGCCGGTGAAGTCGTCGATCGTGCCTAACGGGTTGGGGAGCGCGGCGACGCCGCCGAGCGCTGCGACGGCCAGGAAAACGACGGGATACTCGAGGCAGTTCGGCGCAATGATGCCGACCACGTCGCCGGGCCCGACCCCGCGAGCCGCGAGCCCGCCGGCGACCCGGTGAACCTGGTCGGCGATCTGACCGTTGGTGACCGACCGTCCCGATGACGCCTCGATCAAAGCGACCCGATCGGGAGCCTCGGCGAAGGTGTCGAGGATCAGCCGATGAATCGAGACGGCCGGGAGATCGATGGGCGGGAGATGAGGTCGATGGATCATTGGGGCCGCCGGGCGGGTGACGGCGATGGCCGGCCCCCGGGCTTCCACTCGGGCTTCGCGCCGTCGGCGAGGAGCCGGACCGCTCGCGCGGTGGCGTCGATCACCGCGGCCATGTGCTTGGGGTTCACTTTGTCGACCTCGTCCGTCGGCCGATGGTAGTCGCCGTGCATGTTGTAGCTGGAGATGGTGTGCGCCACGATCCCTTTCAGCGCGAACTGATAGTTGTCGCTCCGCATGAAAAAATTCTGCCCGGGGCGCTTGTCGGGACCGATTGGAATGCCGGCGGCGGCGAACGACTCACCCATGGTACTTCGCTGGTAGCCGGTCAGCCAGGCCCGGCCGGGTCCGCCCGCGAGGGAATCGGGTCGGCCGATCATCTCGATCTCCAGATTGGCCGCCATCTCCGCCAACGGTGCCACCGGGTGATCGGAGTACCAGCGCGCGCCGAGGAGGCCCGATTCCTCGCCGGTCCAGGTGGCGAAGATGATGGTTCGGCGGAGGGGCGGGCCGGCTTTCAGCAGCTCGGCGACTTTGAGGACGGCGACCACGCCCGAGGCGTTATCGTCGGCGCCGTTGTGGATCGAATCGGCGGTCGTGCCGGGCCGGATCCCGATGTGGTCGTAGTGGGCCCCGACGAGGACGTGCTCGTTGGCGAGCGCGGGGTCGCTCCCCTGGAGCAGGCCGACCAAGTTGAAGGCCGGCAGCCGCCGACCCGGGGGCAGCGAGTCGCGAGCGGCAAAACTGGCCACGACTCCCGGGACCGCGACCTCGCGGTTGTTGACCACCCGGGAAGCAACGATCATCGGAATCCGCTGGAAATACCCGCTGTCGCCAGCGGGCTCGAGGCCGATTCGGGCCATTTCACGGGCGATGACGCCAGCGGCACGGGTCGCGCCCGGCTGCCCCGTGCGGCGGCCTTCGAGGGAGTCGTGGGCGAGGGCGCCGAGCAGGGCGAGCGCGGCCTCGGGGCCCGTGACGGGTCCGACGGGCACCGGCGGCCCGCCGCCGGCGCAGCCGGTGAGCATCACCCCAACGGCGACGGTCCGGCTAAGTCTCGAGATAGTCGAGGTCCTTGCCATAGGTTTCCTCCAGACCCGCCAGCGAAATGAAGGCGATCGCGAACGCGACGGCGCCCACGGCCATCGCGCTGCCGGGAATACCGAGGCTCGCTTTGAGCGCCTGAAACATGGCGGTGAGCGGTACCACCGCGCCACGAACGAAATTGGGCGCGGTGGAAGCAACGGTGCCCCGGAGATTGGTCCCGAACTGTTCCGCGGCGACGGTGACGAAGACCGCCCAATACCCCGACATCGCGCCGGCGATGCCGCACGCCCAATAGAACGCGTTGAGCGACAGCCCGCCCATCACGAAGTAGTTGATCGAGCCGATGGTGCAGAAGACCAGGAACAGGGCCAAGGCCCGTTTCCGGCTGCGGAGGACCTGGCTCAGGGCGCCGCTGATGAGGTCGCCCACAGTGGCGCCGATATAGGCGAAAGTCACGGCGAGCCCCGGGTTGGGAGCGGTCGGCAACCCGATCGCGCGGCCGATTTCGGGCGAGAAGGTGATCAGGATCCCCATGGTGAACCAGGTCGGCAAGCCGACGAACACCACCGCGAAGTAGCGGAGGGCCCGGGCTCGCGAGCGGAACAGCAGGAGGAGGTTGCCCTTGTTGGTGGCGGTCGGCTTGGCGGCCAGGAACATGGTCGACTCGCGGACTCCGATCCGGAGCGCCAGCAGCGAGAGCCCGAGCGCCCCGCCGACGAAGTAGGCGGTGCGCCAGTGAAACATGTTGCCGACCTGTCCCGCGACGACGGCGCCTAACAACCCCAAACTGGCGACGATCGTGGTGCCCCACCCCCGGCTCTCCTTGGACATCAGCTCGGAGACGAGAGCGATCCCGGCGCCCAACTCGCCGGCCAGGCCGATCCCGGAGATGAGCCGAAGCCAGGCGTACTGATCGACCGTCTGGACCAGGCCGTTGGCGATGTTGGCGAGGGAGTAGAGGAGGATCGACCCGAACAACACCGCCCGGCGGCCCAGATTATCCGCCAGGACCCCCCAGATGATCCCGCCGATCAGGAGGCCGGTCATCTGCCAGCTGATCAGCCGGACCCCCACGCTCAGGACGTCCGGGGCCCCGGCCGCAGCCGTTCCAGCGAGGGGGACGCCCAAATCGACGAGGCTCCGCACCCGGAGGATGCTGAACAGCAGCAGATCGTAGACGTCGACGAAGTAGCCGAGCGCGGCGACGAGCACGGCGAGGCGAATGCTTCGCTGATCGTTAGGCAAGAGAATGGTGTGGGGCTACTCGTCGGCGGGGCCGCTGGCGGCCGCGACCTGGTTCGGTTTGATCTTGGCGGCGTCGAACTTCCTGGCGGCGGCCGTCATTTGCTCGATGACGTCATCCGGATCGGCCTTGGCGCCGCGCTTGAAACGCAACGGATTGAGCCGGGCGATCACGAATGCCTTGAGATACGGGCTCTCGAGCCCGCGGGCCTTGAGGCCCTTCACCGCCTCGGCGACCAGAGCGTCGAGCGCCAACAACCGCTCGGCTCGCGCGCGCCGGACCACCAGGGACTTCGACAATTTGGCCGAGGCGAAGGTCTCGGTTCGTTTGAGGATCGGGTGATAGGCGCCACCCGCGAACCGGCCGTTCTGCTGATAGCAGAGGCCGAGGGTGATGAGCGACGGCTCCTCGAACTCGGTCTCGAAGTCTTTTTCGGGTCGATCGTCGAGGCCGCTCAGCGCCTCGGCGAGACGAATGACCTCGAGCGATCGCTCCCGGACGTTGTGGGCCTTCTCGGTGTTGAGGACCAGGATCCGATGGGCGATCTCGCGGTCGGGGACGACCAGCGCGATGATCGCGGTGGCTCCAAGGGCCGTCATGGCGGCCAACCGATGGTTGCCGTTCGGGGTCCAGTAGCGGCCGTCGTCGGTGCGAATCGCCACGATCGGATCGACGAACCGACCGAGCCGATCGATCGCGTCGGTGAGCCGCGCCACGTGCGTCGCCGAGAGATCCCGCTGGTAGGGGGTCGGCGACACCCGCTCGAGGGGGAGGCTGGCGAGGATCTGCCAGTGGCCGCCGAGGGGTTCCCGGTAGCAGCCCAGGGCCCGACCGCCGTCGGCGGCGATCGCCTCCATCAGTGCCTCGACGGCGGCGGGCGCTTTTCCCTGGGCGACTTCCGCCGCCTTCAGGCCCCGCGCGGCGGGTGCCGGCTTGCCGCGTTTCTTCCGAGAGCCGGCCTTGGGCATGGGCTCAACAATACCCCGCAGACGGGGCGGTCAACAGGCCGCCGTCACCGCCGGACCGACTCGGACACCAGGCGCATGAACTCGTTGGTCTTGGCGCCGTCGAACCAGCGAACCACCACCACCAGATCGTGCTCGGGCGCGATCCAGATCACGTTCCCGCCGGCTCCCAGCGCAAAGAAACTCTTGGCGGAGGCCGCCGGGAACTGCTTCCGGTCGGTGTTGAGCCACCACATGTAGCCGTATACCGGTCGCAACGGCGTCGGGTTCAAGGCCAGGTCGATCCATTTTTCCGAGACCAGCTGCTTCCCGGCCCAATTGCCTCGGCGAAGCATCAACAACCCGAACCGAGCGTGATCGATCGTGTTGGCCCAGACCCCGCCGCCCCAGTGCCCACCGCCGCTCACCGACTGGATCCGTTGGCCGTCGATCTCGACATAGGCGTTCCGGTAGCCGTGCCAGACCCAGGTGTCGGACATCCCGATCCGGTCGCCGATTTCGGCCTTGAAGACCTCGGGGAGCGGCCTCCGGAACAGCCGAAGGAGGGAAAGCGCGATTCGATTGACCCGGACGTCGTTGTACTCCCAACCGGTTCCGGGTTCCCCGAGGGCGCGATCGTATCCGAGCCGGCGGTCGGCGATATCGGGCTTGTCCCAGAGGGTTCCCTCCCACTCGCTGGTCTGATTGAGATGCATGTGCCAGGTAATCTTGGCGTTGTGCGGGCTGTCGAAGCCGCCGTCGTTGACCGACTGGCCCTCCGGCGCGGCGAGGTCGGGAATCAGGCCCCGGTCGTACGCCAACCCCGCCACGGTCGCGAGGTAGCTCTTGGCGACGCTGAAGGTCATGTCGACCTGGCCGGTGTTGCCCCATTCGGCAACGAGGTAGCCGTTCTTGATGATGACGCCGTTGGTGGGGGCGCGATCCTTGACCGGGCCGAGAATGGCCGGATAGGGCTCCCGGGCGGTCTGGGTGGCGAGCTGGACGTTGAGATCGGTCGGCCACCCGTTGTCGGCCCCTTGCGCATAGGCGACGGCGGCCGCGAGGGCGATCGAATCGAGGCCCACGGCGGCCGCGGGCTTTCGGGTCCACTCGCCTTTCTTCGGCAGGTAGAGCGGTGACTGGCCCTGGGCCTGAGCCCAGCCGAACACCAGCAGGAGGGCGCCGAAGACTACCCTGAGCCGTCGATGCTTCGCTTTCATCGGGAATCTCCTAACCCAAGTATTGTCGCATCCCGCTCAAGATCATTTCCACCGCCACCACGACCAACAACATCCCCATCAATCGTTCGATCGCCACCAACCCCCGCGAGCCCAACAGCCGGCTCAAGGGGGTCGCCAGAAACAGGATCACCCCGGTCGCCAGCCAACTGAGGAGCAAAGCCAGAAGCCATTCCAGCCACCGCGCCGGCTCGCGGCTGGTGAACAGCAGCAGGGTCGCGAGCGCCGAAGGCCCGGCGACATAGGGAATCGCCAGCGGAACGACGAAGGGTTCCCCCGCCGTTTCCTCGCGAAAGCCCTGATCGCCCGCTGGAAAAACCATCCGAAGGGCGATCAGCAGCAACACCACCCCGCCGGCCACTGTCAGCGCCGTCCCGGAGACCTTGAGGATGGCGAGCATGCTCGGGCCGACGAACAGGAACCCCATCAGGACCACCAGCGCGATCAGCAGCTCCCGGACGATCACCGGCCGGTGCCGCTCGAGCGGCACGTTCTTGAGGGCCGAAAGAAATGCCGGCACGTTGCCGAGCGGATCCATCACGAAAAACAACAGGACGGCCGCGGAGAGGATCGTCATCGCCGGCAAAGATAGCGTTCGGCCGGCCCCCTAGCGATTGGTGATTGCCCTGGTTGGTGGGACTCGGACCGACGGCCTATACTCTGGCATGGCCGAAGAACGCCTGACCCCCAGGTGACGACACCCCAGCCACTCAAACGTCAACTCGGTCTCGCTGCCGTCACCGCGCTCGTGGTTGGTGACATGCTGGGATCGGGCGTGTTCTTCACGCCCGGAGAGTTGGCCGCGCTCGCCCGGTCGTCGTGGCAGGTGTACTTCGTCTGGGGGTTATGCGGCGTCATCACCCTCTGCGGCGCCCTGACGCTGGCGGAGTTGTGTAGCCTCCTTCCTCGGGCCGGGGCCAGCTTCCACATCATCCGCGAGGGGTTTGGCCCCTTTTGGGGTTTTCTGAAGGTGTGGATGGAACTCTGGGTCAGCGGTCCTGGGTCGGTGGCCGGTGTCGCGATCGTCTTCGGCGAGTACGCCCATCGGGCCATGGAGGAGGGGGCGACGTTGGCACCGGCCGCCTGGGGGACGGCCGCCATCCTGTTTTTCGCGGCGATCAACATTCTGGGCGTGGCTTGGGGTGGCCGCACCCAGATCGTCCTCACCACGGTCAAGGTGGCCGGGATCATGGCGTTGATCGCCGGCGGGCTGCTGCTCGCGGCGCCGGCGGCATCCTCGGGCGTGGTCGTCGAGGTTCCGTCCGACGGCCTCCTCGGGTTCTTTCGCTTCGCTGGGCTGGGAGTGGCGGCGGTGCTCTTCACTTACGACGGCTGGGTCGACGTGTCGCACGTGGCCGGCGAGGTCCGGCGGCCCGAGCGAAACTTCCCGCTCGGACTGGGCCTCGGCGTGGCGAGCCTAACGGCGATCTATCTGGTGGTCAACCTCGCCTACCTGCGAGTGGTTCCCCTCGCCGCGATGAGGGAGGCGCCGACGACCGTCGCGACCACCGTGGCCTCGGCCGCCTTCGGCCCGAGCGGCGGTCGATTGGTGAACGCGCTGGTGCTGGTGTCGATCTTTGGAGCCCTGGGCGGTCTGGTCATGACCATTCCCCGGCTCTATTACACCCTGGCAGCGACCCATCGCGAGCAAGCCCGCGGCCCCCTCCGCCTTCTGTTCGGCGGGCTTTCGCGGATCTCCCATCGGACCTCGGCGCCGGTCGGGGCGATTCTGTTCACGGCGGCGTCCGCGATCCTCGCCCTCCACTTCTTCGGATCGTTCTCCCGTCTCGTCAACTTCTTCGTGGTCCCCCTTCAACTCGCCAACATCCTGATGGTGCTCTCGATCTTCAAGCTGCGGCGCCAGCGCGGCCCGGCGCCGGGATACCGGACGCCGGGGTATCCGTGGACCCCGATCGTCTACGCCGTGGTGCTGGCCGGCTTCCTGGTCAGCGCACTGGTGTTCCGACCGGTGGAAACCCTGATCGGCTTGGCCCTCACGGCGACCGGGGCGCCGATCTATCGCTGGCTCGAGCGAGGACCGGCATGAACCCCCGCTTCGGGGTGCCCACGGCCTACGGAACTCTCCGCCGGGTCCTCGTTCATCGACCGGGGAGAGAACTGGCGGTGGTGACGGATGCCACGTTGTCGGAGTTCAACTTCGCCCGACCCGTCGATCGGCCGCGGTTCCTGGCCGAATACGACGCGATGCTCGATTGCTTCACCCGGAACGCGGTCGAGACCCTTCGGTTGACGGACGTGCTCAGCGACGATTCCGCGGCGCTCGCATACCTCGGCCGCCGTCCCAACATGACGTACACTCGCGACCTCGCCACCGTCTTCCGATCCGGAGCCGTCCTGATGAGCCCTCACCTCACCGGCCGCCGCGGCGATGAGGAGATCCTCGGCCGGGCGTTCGAGCGGCTCGGAGTTCCCCTGTTGGGCAGAATCGAGCAACCCGGGTTTCTCGAGGGTGGTGGAGTCACGATGATCGGCGACGATACCGTCGTGGCCTCGCTCTGCGATCGCGCCAACGAATCCGGCACCGCCCAGTTGCGGGAACTGGTACTCGGTGGCGAGGCTCGATTCTTCCTCGAGGTGCCGTTGCCGCCCGGTCACATCCACATCGACGGGATCTTCATGGTGCTCGATCGCGACCTGGCGGTGATTCACGAGCCGCCCTTTCGGGATCGCCCCTGCTGGCTCTACGAGGCGGGGGCCGGCGCGCCCCGCGAGGTCATGTTCCTCGATTTCCTAGACGACCGGGCCATCCGGCGAGTCGGGATCGACAAGGAGGAGCGGGATCGCGGCCATCTCAACCTGGTGGTGGTCGAGCGGAGTCGGCGAGCGGTCGGGTTCGCCGAGGCCCGGCGGCTGGGCGAGGCGCTGGAGGAGCTTGGCTGGATCATCGAGGGTTTCCCCTCGGGTGAGCTGTTCGTTGGGCGGGGCGGGGCCCACTGCATGACCTGCCCGCTGCTCGTCGACTGAACCCTACCTCCCGAACAACCGGTTCAGCAGGCCACCGGTGGGTTTGGGCGGGCTCGGTTCGGCGGCGGGGGGCGCTGAACCGGCGCGAAAGTCGGCAATCATCTCGAGGGCGCGCTGGTAGCGGGCATCGGGTTTCTTCTCGAGCGCCTTGAGCACGGTCCGATCGAACGATGGTGTCACCCCCGGCCTCAATTGACTCGGTGGCGCCGGGATTTCCTGGAGGTGGGCCCGGAGGAAATGGACGACGGTGGTTCCCAGAAAGGGCGGCCGACCGGTGACCACCTCGTACATCAGGCATCCGAATCCGTAGATGTCGGCCCGGGCATCCACGGTGGCGGCCCCGGTGATCTGTTCCGGGCTCATGTAGGGCGGCGTGCCGAGCGGCATGTTGACGCCGGTGAGCCGCCCATCCGACTCGAGCGCTCGGGCGAGCCCAAAATCGAGCACCACCCACTTGTCCTCCAACCGCATCACGTTCTCGGGCTTGAGGTCGCGGTGCACCACCCCGTGCGAATGGGCGTGATCGAGCGCCGCCCCGACTTGATCGGCCACCTCGAGGGCCTGGCCGGTGTCGAATGGCCCGGTGGTCTTGAGCCGTTGGCGGAGCGACTCGCCCTCGACCAGCGGCATGGTGTACCAGAAATGAATTCCCGAGACGCCGGAATCGAAAAGGGGCAAGATGTTGGGATGCTCGAGCTGGCTGGTGATGGCAATTTCGCGGAGAAACCGCTCGCCATTGGTCGCCGAGGCGAGCTCCGGCGGAAGGGCCTTGAGCGCAACCGACCGATTCCGAGCAAGGTCACGGGCGATGAATACTCGCGACATCGCGCCCCGCGCCAGCTCTCGTTCGACTTCGTAACGCCCGGCCAGCTCCGCTCGGAGCTCGGCGATCCAGTCTCGTCCCGTCCCACCGGCGGTCACTGGACCGTCACGTCGTCGGTCATCGGGGCCAGCGCTCGACGAAGCGAGTCCTGGAGTAGTGGGGTCGGCATCTTCTTGCGGCACCGGACCCGATATCGAATCAGGACCCGACCGTCGGCGGCGGCCGCCTCCTCCTCCAAGAGCCAGGTCTTGGTGTCCCGGGCGAGCACCGCCTCCGCCGCCGCCCGGAGACCAACCGCTCTCTCCTTGGGACCCCGCACCACAACGACGGCGTCGAACGAGTCCGCTCGCTGGGGCTTGTCGTCGATGTGCTGCTGATACTCGTGGCCTCGCTGGAGCGCTTTGTCGGCCAGGGCCTTGAGCTGGTCGGGCGTCATCGACTGGAGCAGCTGCTGGTCGAGTTGCACGACGTAGTCCTGGGTCCGCCGGTCGGCCACGCTATCCTTGGCGATCTGAACCCTCTTGACCGCGATTGCCTGGGACAACTCGCCGGGAACCCGGGCGAAGTCGGTCAGCCAGAGGCCGATCACCACCGCGTTGAAGAAAATCGAGGCCCCGAATCCGACCGAATAGGCCTGGACCCCGACGGCCAAACCGATGGCAATCGTGACGAAGATGTAGACCGCGTCCTTGGTGTCCTCGAGACGGTGCCGGAACGCCACGGCGCCGACGATCCCGCCGAGCGAGAAGGCGAGGGCGACACTGTGCTTTACCAAGACTACGACCACCGCGACCACGATGGGGAGGATCACCAGCGTCTGAGCGAGGGACTGCTGGAACCCCCGCTTGTGTCGGGCGAAGGTGTAGACCCAAACCACCGGCAGTACCAACAGCAGGGCGCCGCTCATCGTGAGCACTGAGGTCCCCAGAGCGCTCGCGGCGTTCTCGGCGAACGGCGCGATCGGTTGGGTCAGGCTGACACCGGAGGCCGTTTCGCGGGGAACCCCACCAAGCCGCTCGGCGAGCCAGGGACTCAAGGCCGAGAGGATGAGGTAGACGACGACTAGTAATCCGTAGTATCCGAGCAGCAGGAAAACCGGCCGACGGGCCTGCTCGCCGGCGCCGGAGGAGTCGACTTGGTCTTGGGTCATGTGCCCTTGAAGATATGGCCTGCGCCCCCTATGAACAGGGCCCCCCCGAGCGGGCGGTACCGTTGCCTGGCGAGTTGGGCCGGCTTGACCTACGATTACCCGGCCAGACCGACGACCAATTTGGAGAGGAGGGCCCGGTGGGACCCAAAGGCGGGTGGCTTCGGCACTGTTTGACGTTGGTGGCGACCCTGGCGGCCGTCGCCGAGGCGCAGCGGCCTCACGGGGAACACCCGGGGAAGGCGGCGTTTTCCGCGTCGGGGCTGGCGCGGGTCGATTCCGCGATGGAGGCCTACGTGGCGGGGGGCAAGCTGGCCGGGATCGTCGTGGCCGTGGCCAAAGATGGCCAACTCGCTCACTGGAAGGCGTTCGGGCTTCGGAGCGTGGAGGCCAAGGATCCGATGGAACCGAACGACTTGTTTCGGATCTACTCGATGACCAAGCCGATCACCAGCACGGCGATCATGATCTTGGTCGACGAGGGCAAGGTTGCCTTGGAGGATCCGGTGGCGAAGTACCTCCCGGCCTTTGGTGACGTCAAGGTCTGGACCCGGGACGGCCTCGTGCCGCCTCGGCGCCCGATGACGGTGCGAGATTTGTTGCGCCACACCTCGGGGCTCACGTACGGGTTCTTCGGTGAGACCCCGGTCGACTCGCTTTATCGGAAACTCCCACCGCCCACCGATCTCGCGGACCTGACCTCCAAACTGGCTCAACTGCCGCTGGTCGGGCACCCCGGCGAGGTGTGGAACTACAGCTATAGCACCGACGTGTTGGGGCGAATCGTGGAAGTGGCCTCGGGGTGGTCCCTCGATCGGTTCTTCGAGGAACGGATCTTCGTCCCGCTGAAGATGAAGGACTCGTTCTTCTCGGTCCCGGCGGAGAAGCGGAGCCGGCTCACCGGGCATTACGCTCGGCCCGCGCCGGGTCGCTTCGCTTTGGCGGATTCCCCCGACACCGGCAACTACACTCGCCCGCCGAAGGTGTTGTCGGGTGGTGGCGGTCTGGTGTCTTCGACCTCCGACTACCTTCGGTTCGCCCAGATGATTCTCGATGGTGGTGAGTTGGACGGCGCCCGCGTGCTCAAGCCTGGCACCGTCACCGAGATGCTCCGGAATCAAATCGCTGGTGAAATGGTCCCGGCCGTCGGTCCTCAGAAGCTCGTGGGTACCGGGTTTGGGTTGGGGTTCAACGTGATCGTCAACGGGCGGGATCCGCTCCGGGGCAGTAACGGGACCGCCTCGTGGGCGGGTATCGCCAATACCTATTTTTTCATCGATCCGGTGACCAAGGTGATTGGGTTGGTGATGACCCAGTTCTCGCCGTTCGCGGCGTACCCGATCGAGAACGAGTTCCGGCAGCTAGTGTATCGCGCCCTTCGCTGACCTGGGTGCCGTAGGGGCGGGCGGCAGCCCGCCCCTCGGGATCCGTCAAGCGGCTTTGGGCTCCCCTAACGTGGCGACGAAGCCAGCCGTCGCCCCCATCGCGGTGTACGCCACGATCCCGTAAAGCGTCATGATCCAGGCGGTCCCGTAGGAGATGTCCTTGAGCCACACGTGGAGGCCGATCCAAATCGGGACGTTGGCCAGGAGGCCGGCATAGAGGCCGAAGGTGACCCCGCCCATCGGTCCCGCCCCGAAGTTTCCGTGGACCTTCTCGTACACCAGTGCCAAGATCAGGCCGGCCCCGAAGTTCACGATGGCGTTCGCGGTCATCGATGGGCTGGGGTTCATGATCGAGGTCATCGAGGCCAGCACTCCGCCGAGCACGTAGTTGACGGCGATGTAGTCGATGATGTTGTAGACGATTCCCGCGGCGAGCGTCACCTTCACGATCCGACCGACATTCATAACCGCTCCTTGGATGAAGGGGTACGACCGTAGGTTCCAGCAAGGCCGAAAGCCGGCGGCGCGGGGATGGCCGCGCCGCCGGTTGATGCTCGGATCTCGTTGGAAGACGAAGCTATGCTATCGCGTGGAGCCACATCCGGCTAGACCGGGCCTATTTGTGGATGACGATGTTGCCGCCGCCGAGCTGGGTCGTTGGGTTGGCGGTGTCGCCCGTGCCCATTTGGTTGTCATAGCTCCCCCGCCGGTGGCGAGATTCCAGATCTTGATCCGGAACTTGTCCACTCCACCGCCGCCGTTGACCGCGCCGTCGATCGCGGTCAGCATGAAGCCGTAGTCGCCGGCATTGTTGATCTGGCCGCGGCCCTTGAACTGGGCCCGGGCGCCGGCCACGACCAGCCAGTCATACTCCTCGCTGTGGAAGTTCAGGTTCCCGGCCTTGAACTGGAACTCGGTGTTCCCGGTGGGCACCGAGGCGCCCTTCAGGTACTTGGACACGAAGCCGAAGTTTGCCTTCCCGGTCAGGCTCGGGGCGGCGGAATATGCGCCGGCGGGCGAGGTGATCCTACAACGTGGTCTGGAGCGACGCGGCCTTCGGGGTCCTCAGCCGAGCGCTCGATGGCACCCCCTGCCGGTGGCACATCGTCGGCGGCACGGCGCGACTCTGGAGGACGCCCGACACCGCGCTCGATACCGATCGGCCGGTGGCACTGAACGTGACCGTCACCCGAACCGACGGGGTCTGCGCCTAGCGCCGCGGCCATCAGGCCGCGGCCTCATTTGACAACTCCTTCCGGGAGGGACACTATCTCGCTATCCCTGACCGCGAAGGAGGCCCTCCGTGAAAACCTACGGTTCGGATGCAATTCGAAACGTGGCGTTCGTCGGCCACGGCGCCGCCGGAAAAACCACCCTCGTTGACGCCCTTGCCTTCGTGGCAGGCACCACCCGCCGCCACGGATCCATCAAAGACGGAACCACCCTCACCGATACCTCGGCCGACGAGATCGAGCGAAAACACTCGATCGGCCTGAGCGCCGCCTTCGCCGAATGGATGGACACCAAGATCAACATGCTCGATACGCCGGGGTTCCTCGACTTCTACGGTGAGGTGGCCTGCGCGCTGAGCGTGGCCGACGCCGCCGTCGTGGTCCTGAGCGGCACCAGCGGCGTCGAAGTCGGGACCGAGAAGGTCTGGGAAACCTGCGACCACCTCCACCTGCCGCGGATCCTCTTCGTCTCCCAGATGGACAAGGAACACGCCAACTTCGAACGGGTCTTCGACGACGTCAAAGAACATCTCACCCCGAAAGTGCTCCCGGTCGAGATTCCCGTCGGCGACGGCTTCGCCTTCAAGGGCATCATCAATCTCTTCACCGGCACTTGCCAGATGTTCAAGCCGGGCTCCAAGACCGGCGAGTACGAAGACGGCCCGATTCCCCCCGAGTACCAGGAGGTCTTTGCCAGGTACGCCGACCAGTTCACCGAAGCGGTCGCCGCCACCGACGACACCCTGATCGAGAAGTTCCTCGCCGGCGAGAAACTCGCCCGGGAGGAAGTCGTCCCGGCGATGAAGAAGGCGATCCAGGCCGGCGACATCGTCCCGCTCTTCTGCGGCAGCGGCGAACACCTCCACGGGGTTCGCACCCTCCTCACCGAAATGGTGGAGCTGTTCCCCTCGCCGAAGGAAAGCCCCAAGCCTTCCGACGCCCCGCTGGTCGGCCGGGTGTTCAAGATCATCTCGGAGCCCCACGTCGGCGATGTGAGCCTCTTTCGGATCTATTCCGGGCACCTGAAGAACGGTGACGAGGTCTGGAATACCGAGCACAGCGTCGCCGAGAAGTTGGGCCATTTGTCCGTTCAGCTAGGCAAAGAGCGCTTCGAGGTGCCCGAGCTGTTCGCCGGGGACATCGCCTCGGTCGCCAAACTCAAGGACACCCACACCAACGACACGTTCTGCCGGAAAGAGCACCCCGTCCACCTGGCCCCGATCGAGTTTCCGGAGGCCGAAGCGACCTCGGCGGTTTTGGTGAAACAGCGGGGCGAGGAAGACAAGCTGGCGGCCGGTCTTCACAAACTCCACGAAGAAGACCCCACCTTTCACTTCGAATACAACTCGGAACTCGGTCAAACCCTCATCCACGGTCTTGGCGAGCGCCACTTCGACGTCATTCTCGGTCGGCTCCAGAAAAAGTACGGCGTCCACGCCGAGTTGGTTCGTCCTCGGGTGGCCTACCGGGAGACGATCAAAGGGGTGGCGGAAGGCCAAGGCAAACACAAAAAACAATCCGGCGGTCGGGGCCAGTACGGCGACTGCTGGGTTCGGCTGGCGCCGCTGGCCCGTGGCTCCGGTTACGAGTTCGTCGACAACATCGTCGGGGGCGTGATCCCCAACAAATACATCCCGGCCGTCGACCGGGGCATCCAGGAGGCGGCCGCCCGCGGCGCGCTGGCCGGGTATCCGCTGGTCGACTTCCGAGCGGAATGTTTCGATGGCAGCTACCACGACGTCGATTCCAACGAAATGTCGTTCAAGATGGCCGGGATTCTGGCCTTCCGAAACTTGGCTCCCAAAGCGCGGCCGATCCTCCTCGAGCCGATCACGGCGGTCGAGGTCTTCACGCCGAGCGACATCATGGGCGACGTGTTAGGCGACCTCTCGCCGCGCCGGGCCCAGATCCTCTCGACCGAAACCGCCGGCCGGCTCACCAAGGTGAACGCCCTGGTGCCCCAATCCGAGCTCTATAAGTATTCGACGGTACTCCACTCGATTACCCACGGCCGCGGCACCCATCGAGAGAAGTTCCACGGCTACGCCGAAGCGCCGGCGGAGGTCGCCGCCAAAGTCGCGGCGGAAAACAAGGATCGGACCAAACACGACGACGGTTAGCCGGGTTGTCGCGCCATCGTTCCTCTTGACGGTCGAGAGAAGGATCTGCATCTTTCTCTCGACCGTCGAGAGGAACGTATGGAAACCCTCCGCGAACGCGCCGAGCTGTTGCAAGGCACCCTGGAGCTGTTGATCCTCAAGACCCTCAGCGTCGAGCCGATGCACGGCTGGGGCATCACCCAGCGGATCGAATCGATCTCCAACGACCTCCTTCGCGTCAATCAAGGCTCGCTCTACCCGGCCCTCGAGCGGCTCACCCGGAAGGGGTGGATCCGCTCCGAATGGCGGCTCACGACCAGCAACCGCCGCGCGAAATACTACCAACTGACCGCCGCCGGTCTCCGGCGGCTCGCCGAGGAGTTGGCGAGCTGGCGGCGAGTCTCCAAGGCGGTCAACCTGGTTCTGGGGTGGACGGGAGCAGCGCGATGAGCTTCGCCACCGAAATGATCGCCCGACTCCGGGCCTTGTTTCGGGGTCGGGGGGCCGACGCGGCGATGGACGAGGAGATCCGTTTCCACCTCGAGATGGAGGAAGAGAAGTACCGCCGGCTGGGCTATCCATCGGCCGAGGCACGCCGTCGCGCGCGGGTTGCGTTTGGCGGGGTCGGGGCCGCCCGGGAAGCCAGTCGCGACGCCCGTGGGGTTCGGTGGCTGGAGGATCTTGGCCGCGACCTTCGTCACGCGGCTCGCCAGCTGATCCGGGCGCCGGGGTTTTCGGTGGTGGCGATCGGCACCCTCGCGCTGGGGGTGGGAGCAACGACGGCGGTGTTCAGCGTCGTCGACGGGGTTCTTTTCCAACGCTGGCCCTTGCTCGACCCGGATCGGCTGGTGGTGCTGTGGGAGACCGATCGGCGCAGCGGGACCACCCGGGAGCCGGCTTCCTGGCCCGACATCCTCGATTTTCAGGAGCGCGGTCGCCACCTCACGTCCATCGCCGCCTTCATCGGGGTCGATGCCAGTCTCGCCCCCGCGCGGGGCGATCCGATCCGGGTCGCGGCGGTGGCGGCGACCGACCGGTACTTCGGCACGATCGGCATCAAGCCGTTGCTCGGTCGGACCTTCACCGAAGCCGATGACCGGCCGAACGGCCCCGCGGTGGCGCTGCTCGGCGAAGCGACGTGGCGGATCTGGTTCGGCGCCGATCCGGCGATCATCGGATCGACGGTTCGTCTCGACGATCGGCCGGTCGAGGTGATTGGCGTGGTTCCCGAAGGCGCCGACCTCGGTGTCGACCAGGTGATCGCGCGGGCCGCCTACCACGGACCCTTCAGTCTCGGCGGCGAGGTGGCGGTGTGGATCCCCGCTCAAGCCTCGCCCGAACGCTATGTTCGCGACACTCATCCTTTTTTCGTGCTGGCGAGACTCGCTCCCGGCGCCACGATCCATCAGGCCCAGGCGGAGTTCGCCGCCATCGCCGCCGATCTCGAGCAGGCGCATCGATCGAACACCGCCCGGGGCGTCTTCCTGGAGCGGTTTTCCGATGTGGTCGTGGGACCGATCCGGCCGGTCCTCTACGTCCTGCTCGCGGCCGTTGGCATGGTGTTGGTGATCGCCTGCGTCAATGTCGCCAATCTGCTGCTGGCTCGGGGCACCGCGCGGGTCCGCGAGGTCATCGTTCGCGGTGCCCTGGGCGCCGGCTTTGGGCGGTTGGTCCGCCAGTTCCTGGTCGAGGGCGCGCTGCTGTGCGCCGTCAGCGCCGCGTTGGGAGCCGGCTTGGCGACGGTTGGGCTGGACGCCTTGCTCGCCTTGGCGCCTGACTCGATCCCGCGGCTCGATCAGGTCCGAATCCATGGTCGAGTCCTCGCGTTCACGCTGGCCATCTCGGCGACGATCGCGGTCGGGTTCGGGCTGTTGCCCGCCGGGCACGCCCTGCAGCTGGACGTGATGGCGGTGATTCGGGGAGAAAGCCCCGGGACCTCGGAAACCCGAGGTCGAAAGCGGATCCGTCAAACCCTGGTGGTCGCGGAGCTGGCGCTCTCGGTCATGCTCGCCGTCGGAGCGACCCTGTTGATCCGCAGTTTCGTCGCCGTTGTTCGGGTCGATCCCGGCTTTCACGCCGCCGGCGTCGCCACGGCTTCGTATCAGCTGCCCGATGGCCGTTATCCCCGAGACTTCGCCAAGTTCCCGAACTGGGTCGAGATCCAGACGTTCACGGGGACTCTGCTGGAGCGGGCCCGGGCCCTGCCCGGGGTCGACGCGGCGGCCATCGCGTCGAGCCATCCCCTCGACCCCGGCTTCACCAACTCCTTCGTCGTCGTCGGCCGGGAGGCCGAAGCGGCCGAGTGGCCCGAGATCTCGGTCCGAATCGTGTCGGCGGGATACGTGGAAACGTTGGGACTCACGATCCGGAGCGGTCGGGCGTTCTCGATGGCTGATGACGCGGCGGCGCCCCTGGTGGCGGTGATCAACGAGGAGGCGGCCCGCCGATTCTTCGCCGATCGCGACCCGCTGGGCCAGGAGATCCGGTTCTGGGGGATCAACCGTCGGATCGTCGGCGTGGTAGCCAACGAACGGATTCACGGGCTCGATCGGTCGGCGCCACCCGCCGTGTACGCCTCCATAGCCCAGCTCCCGTCGCAATCCGGCGTCCTTTTCCTCCGGGTGAGGGGCGACCCCGCCCGGTTCTCGGAATCGAGCCGGACGGTCATTACCGGGCTCGACCCGTCGCTGGCAGTCTTCCGAGCGGAACCGCTGGCGTCGGCGGTCATCGAATCGGAGGGCGAGCGCCGGTTCGCGATGGTGGTGCTCGGCGGGTTCGCCGGGGTGGCCCTGATCCTGGCGTTGATAGGGATTTACGGGGTCCTGAGCTTCGCGACCGCGCAACGCCGCCGGGAGATGGGAGTGCGGGCCGCGCTGGGAGCGAGCCGGGGGGCGGTGGTAGGTCTGGTGGTTCGGGACGGTCTCCGATCGGCCACGTTAGGCGTCGTACTGGGAGTTCTCGGCGCTGCCGGGGCGAGCCGCGCGTTGGGGCGGCTCCTCTACGGGGTCGGCGCCGTGGACCCGGCCACCTTCGTCGCCGTGGCCGGCGCCATGCTGGTCGCCGCGGCCCTCGCGACCTGGGTTCCGGCTCGGCGGGCGTCGGCGGTGTCGCCGATCGAGGTGTTGAAGGGAGATGGGATGTAGTAAGGCGGATCGGGCGAGGCGCCTGACTGGACGCCCCCCTCGGTTCGGGATACAATCGTGTATCCAATTACTCGACCACGGAGGTCCCCAGGTGTCTCCCTCGCTCACTCGTTGCTCGCTCGCGCTGATTGCCGTCCTCGGCCTCGGATGCACCGGGCCGGCCGCGGACCGAGCGCCGAGCCGACCGCCGATCCAACTCACCACCGCCGAGGCTTTCGACGCCAGCACGGTTGCGCCGTACGCCGGCGATCATGGCAGCGTGTATCGGTACATCGACGCGAACCTGCCGAAGCACTTGGCCAACATCCAGCGGTGGCTTCGCCAGCCGTCCGTCAGCGCCCAGAACCTCGGGATCCAGCAAATGGCCGAGTTGGTTCGAGACGACTACAAGAAACTCGGCTGTCAGACCAGCGAGCTGGTCCCCACCAGCGGCCACCCGGGGATCTTCGCCTCGTGCGATTACGGGGCGGCCAAGACGCTGCTCGTCTACATGATGTACGACGTCCAGCCGGTCGAGCCTGCCGATTGGCGTTCGCCGCCGTTCGCCGGGGCGGTGGTTGACCACGAGCATGGCAAGGTGCTGATGGGGCGGGGCGCCACCAATCAAAAGGGACCCGAGCGATCGTTCTTGAACGCCCTCGAGTCGATCATCGCGGTCGAGGGCAAACTCCCGGTCAATCTGATGTTCGTGGCGGAGGGCGAAGAGGAGCTGGGTTCGCCCAATTTCCCCGAGGTGATTGCGAAGTATCGCGATCGCCTCAAACAGGCGAGCGGCGTGCTCTTTCCGTTCCTGAGTCAGGATCCTTCCGGCGCGGTTTCGATGTTCATGGGCGTGAAGGGGATTCTGTATTTCGAGCTCGAGGCAAAGGGTGGCGACTGGGGCGGCCCGACCCAGGCCGAAATCCACGGGTCCTACAAGGCAATCGTCGATTCGCCGGTGTGGCGGCTCATACAAGCTCTGGCGACTCTGACCACGCCCGACGGCAACGTCATCACCGTGCCGGGCTACTACGACGCGATCCGGCAGCCGAGCGACGAGGAACAGCGGCTTCTCAACGGGCTCCTCAAGGAGTGGGTCACCAGGGAGCCGCTACAGCAGAAGTCCCTTGGCGTCAAGCAGTGGATCGACGGATGGACCGGAAAGGACGCTCAGCTCCAGTACCTCTTTACCACGACGCTCAACGTCGACGGTTTCGGAGCCGGCTATACTGGGGAGGGCACCAAGACGATTCTGCCCCACCGAGCCCTGGCCAAGGTCGATTCGCGATTGGTTCCGAACCAGCATCCGGATTCGCAGCTCGCGCTGATCCGACGGCACCTCGATTCCCTGGGCTTCACCGACATCGCCATCAAGAAGCTCTCGGGTTACCCGCCGGCCCAGTCGAGCGTCGAGGCCGCGTTGGTGCAGGCCGCGATCGGGGTCTATCGAAAGCACGGGATTACTCCGACGGTGTCGCCGAGGATCGCGGGAAGCGCGCCCTACTACGTCTTCACCGACCTTCTCGAGTTGCCGATCGTCTCGGGCGGGATTGGCTTCGGGACCGGCGCACACGCCCCGAATGAGATCATGTTGGTCGAGCCGAAGGCGGGCGCGAAGGTGGCTGGCCTGGCGGCGCAAGAGAAATTCTTTGTCGACTTCTTGTTCGCGTTGGCAAATTCGAAATAGGGAGGGGACTCTCGTGATGAATCGAATTTTCTTGGCGTTTGGATGCTTTCTGGGAGTGACGCCGTCGGTGGCGCAACCGAGCCAGAAACTCGCGGTCGCCGACTTTCTCGACCTCGAGAGCGTTGGCGATCCGCAGATCTCGCCCGACGGGAAGACGGTGGTGTACACCCGTTCGCATGTCGACAAGATCAACGACAAGTGGGATGGCGACATCTGGGTGATGAACGCCGATGGAACCAAGAATCGCTTTCTGACCAAAGGCGGCGGGGCGGTCTGGTCGCCGGACGGCACCCGGATCGCCTATGTCGCCGCCGCGGAGAACCCCAAGGGCGCCCAGATCTTCGTCCGATGGATGGACGCCGAGGGGGCGACGTCGCAAATCACGCGCCTCACGGAGGGTCCGCGGACCATCACTTGGTCGCCGGATGGGCGATGGCTCTCGTTCGGGATGTTCGTGTCCAAGAAAACCGAGTGGGCGATCGAGATGCCGGCGCCACCGCCGAACGCCAAGTGGACCCCGGCGCCGCGGGTCGTCGACCGGCTCCACTATCGGATGGATCGAAACGGGTTCACCGAGCCGGGATTCATGCATCTGTTCATGGTCCCCGCCGATGGGGGCTCGCCTCGGCAGCTCACCAAGGGCGACTGGAGCGTCGGAGCGTCGTTCGATGGGCTCAGCTTCGGCGCGGCCCATACCTGGACGCCCGACGGGAAGACCATCCTCTTCGACGGTCTGGTCGACGCTTCGAACGACCAGACGCTGGTAGAGTCGAACATCAATGCCGTCGACGTCGCCACTGGCGCCGTCAGGCGGCTCACCCCGGAGCGGGGGTCGTGGTCCGGACCGGTGGTATCGCCCGATGGGAAGCTGGTGGCCTATGCGGGGCGAACGTATCTCCCGGTGGTTTGGCAAACGGCCGATCTCCACGTCATGAACATCGATGGGACCAACCCCCGGAACCTCACCAGGAAGGTCGACCGGGAGATGGCGGGCTTTGGGGGCGGCGGGAACGCCGTCTGGGCCTCCGATGGAAGCGGGCTCTACGTCTCGCCGCAGGACCGCGGCACGCAGAACATCACCTTCGTTCCCGTCAGCGGGGCCGCTGTCCGAGCCATCACCTCCGGCAACCACTTGCTCGGGCTCGCGAGCATGGCGAAGACCGGCGAGATGGTCGGGATCCGGTCGAGCTTCCAGTCTCCCGGCGAAGTTGTCCGGGTGACGGTGGACAGGAATGGCGTGTCCCAAGTCGCTCAGCTGACCAACGTCAACGAGGACTTCGTGGCGGCCAAGCGGCTCGCCACGGCCGAGGAGATCTGGTATCCATCGACCGGCGGGGCGCGGATTCAAGGGTGGATCGTCAAGCCACCCGATTTCGACCCGCGAAAGAAATATCCGATGCTGCTCGAGATCCACGGCGGCCCGCAAGGCATGTACAGTGTAGGGTTCGACATGATGTGGCAGGTGTTCGCGGCCAACGGCTTCGTGGTGCTCTACCTCAACCCCCGAGGAAGCACCGGGTACGGCGACACGTTCGTGCGGGCCATCGAGAAGTCGTATCCGGGGCCCGACTACGACGACCTGATGGCCGGGGTCGACACCGTTCTTGGCCGCGGCTACGTCGACGAGAAGCAGCTCTACGTCTCGGGGTGCAGCGGGGGCGGCAAGCTCTCCAGTTGGGTCATTGGCCACACCACCCGGTTTGCCGGTGCCGCCGTCCGGTGCCCCGTCACGAACTGGATCAGCATGGCCGGCACCGCGGACGTCCCGCTCTTTGCCCATTCGTTCTTCGACAAGCCGTTCTGGGAAGACCCGATGGCTTGGCTCAAGCAATCGAGCCTGATGTACGTCGGCAAGGTGACGACCCCGACCCTCCTGATGACCGGCAATCTCGACATGCGAACGCCGATGCCGCAGAGCGAGGAGTACTACGCCGCATTGAAGATGCGGGGGATTCCGACCAAGCTGCTGCGATTCGAGGGTGAGTGGCATGGCACCGAGTCGATTCCGTCGAACTGGATGCGGACGATGCTGTACATGATGAGCTGGTTCAAGCAGTACGGCGCCAAACCGGTGAGTTAGGGTAGAACGGGTAGGACGGGTAGGACGGATAGGACGGGTAAGACGGACAAAACGACAAAGGGGGGACGGATGGGCGGGTTTCGAAGGATAGTTGTTGGTGGCCTCGTGGTGATCTCAGCGCCAGCGGCGGCGCAGACGACCAAGCTCGGGCCGATGGACATCTTCAACCTCGAGTACGCCTCGGATCCCCAGATCTCTCCGGACGGGCAGTGGATCGCCTACGTCCGCGAGTACTTCGACGTGATGACCGATCGGCGGTACTCGAATCTCTGGCTGGTGCGGTCGGACGGGACGGACAACCGGCCCATCACCAGTGGAAAGTTTACCGAGGGTCAACCGAGGTGGTCTCCGGACGGGAAGCGGCTGGCGTACGTGTCGGCTCGCGACGGCTCCCCGCAGATCTACGTCCGATGGATGGACAACGGCCAGACGTCGCCGGTCACTCGGGTACCGGAACCGCCGATGGGGCCGACGTGGTCGCCCGATGGGTCGCAGATCGCGTTCCTCAAGCTGGTGCCCGAGGCTGCGCTCACGGTGGGCCAGTTACCGCCGCCACCCTCGGGTGCGGAGTGGGCGCCCGCGGCGAAATACACCGACAAGTTGGTATTCCGGTTCGACGGCGTTGGGGAAGTGCCGCCGGGTTACCTCCATCTGTTCGTAGTGCCAGCCGAGGGGGGGACTCCGCGGCAACTCACCGCGGGCAACTACAATCATGGTGGGGCGGGCTTCGGGGGCGGCGGCATCGCGTGGGCACCGGATGGCCAATCGCTCGTCCTCGCGGCTCGGCGGCGGGCCGATGCCGAACTGAACTTCCTCGAGAGCGATCTCTTCGAGGTTTCGCTGCAGGGCGGATCGATCAAGCAGCTCACCGACCGGTTCGGCCCGGATGCCTCGCCGGCCATCTCGCCGGACGGGAAGTTGATCGCCTACGCCGGGTTCGACGATCGCAAACAAGGCTATCAGAACCAGACGCTGCATCTGATGAACCGCGACGGGTCGGGCAAGCGGGTTCTCTCGACCAAGATCGACAATAGCGTCGGGAGTCCGATTTGGGCGGCGGATGGGCGAGGGGTCTATCTGAGCTATGACGAGCACGGGGTGACCAAGGTCGCGCTGATGGCGCTCGACGGGAGCTTTCGGACGGTCGCGACCGACATGGGGACGGGCGGGAGCGGCTACGGTGGCGGGTCCTACTCGGTGGCCAAAGACGGCACCGTGGCGTTGACGGTCAGCACTCCGGGCGTGCCCGGCGACGTCGGCGTCGTTCGACCCGCTCAGCCGCAGCGGATGGTGACGGCGCTCAATTCCGATCTGCTCGGGGCTCGGGAACTCGGTCAAGTCGAGGAGCTGTGGTGGAACTCGTCCAAGGATCAACGCCGGATTCAGGGCTGGATCATCAAACCGCCCGGCTTCGACCCGTCACGAAAATACCCGATGATCCTCGAGATTCACGGCGGTCCGTTCGCGAACTACGGTCCTCGGTTCGACGTCGAGAAACAGCTGATGGCCGCTGGTGGCTATGTAGTGCTCTATACCAACCCCCGTGGAAGTACCAGCTACGGCGAGGAGTTCGGCAATCTGATCCACCACGCCTATCCGGGCGACGATTTCTACGACCTCAACTCCGGCGTCGACGCCGTGATTGCCAAGGGGTATGTCGACGACAAGAACCTCTTCGTCACTGGCGGGAGCGGGGGCGGGGTGCTCACCGCTTGGATGATCGGCAACACGACCCGCTTCAAGGCGGCCCTGGCGTTCTATCCGGTCATCAACTGGTACTCCTTCGTTCTCACCGCCGACATGTCGGCATTCGGGGTCTCGAACTGGTTTCCCGGTTTTCCGTGGGACCACGTCGAGCATTACGAGAAGCGCTCGCTGCTGTCGGTCGTCAAGAACGTCAAGACTCCGACGCTGATCATGACCGGCGAAGAGGACTACCGCACGCCGATGTCGGAATCGGAGCAGTACTACAAGGCCCTGAAGCTCCGGGGCGTCGAAACGGTGTTGGTGCGAGTCCCGGGCGAGGCTCACGGCATCTGGGGGAGGCCGAGCCACGCCATGGCCAAGATGACGACCCTGCACGGCTGGTTCGAGAAGTACCGCGGTCAGATACCGTGACCGCATGAAAAAACTCGCGAAGGTCGTGGCGGTGCTCCTGTTGCTGATCGTAGCGGCGGGGGGGTACTACGTCTGGCGGGTGATGCCGAAGATTCCCGACCGGCCGTTCGTCAAGCCGGCGGGGCCGTACCCGGTCGGCACCCGGGAGTACGACTGGGTCGATTCCAGTCGTGCCGAGACCTACACCAAGGATCCAGCGGACCGCCGGCGGGTCGTCGTCCAGGTCTGGTATCCTGCCGCCGCGACCTCGGGCGACTCGGCCCGATATCTCCTCCGACCGGCGGAGTTCGTGAGCAAGTTGGGGGCCTGGGCCGCTCGCAATGCGAAAACCAACTCGGTGCTCGACGCGCCGGTGGCGGCGGCCGACTCGCCCTTCCCGGTCTTGATCTACAATCACGGTGGTCTCTGGACCCGATGGAGCGCGACCTTCACCACCGAGTGGCTCGCGAGCCACGGCTATATGGTCATCTCGGTCGAGCATTTCGGGTTCAATCAGACCGTCCAGTTCCCCGATGGGACGCCCTTTGCCGCGGACACCCTGGCCTTCCCGAAGGAAACCGGTGACGGCAAGCAGGACGCCATTGCCAGCTGGGCCTATCTCGACGATCCGGTCTTTCTGACCTGGAAGGCCGACGCCCGGTTCGCGCTCGATTGGGCCCAACGGCTGAACCTGGTACCGGGGCCGTTCCAGGGTCGGCTCGATCTGGAGCGAGTGGGGGCGTATGGGTGGTCGTTCGGCGGGGCGCTCGCGGTACAGCTCACGGTCGACGATCCTCGAGTGAAAGCCGCCGTCGATCACGACGGTCAGCTCTTCGGGAACGTCCGGGAGGTGGGGACGACCCGACCGGTGCTCCTCCTCCACCATGGGGTCGATGACGCCCTCGGCTATCCCGAGAAGGATCGACCGATGGTTCGCGAGATGATGGCGATGGTCGCGAGCTGGGACAGCGTGGCCCGCGACCGTTCGACGGCGGATTGGCTCAGCGTGACGATCGCCGGAACCGACCATGGCGATTTTTCCGATCTGGCGCTGTTCTATCCCCGTCAAGACGGGGCTCTCGACCCGCGGCGAGCCCACGACATCATCAACGCCTACACCGTGGCTTTCTTCGATCGCTATCTCCGGGGTCGCGAGGCCGGGCTCCTCGACCGGGAGGCGTCACCATTCGCCGAGGCGACGTTCCGCGCCTGGCGGCGTCCGGCGGTCATGCCGGCTCGTTGAGCGGGGTCGCCAAGCCCCGTTTGGCGCGATAAGATATCGGCTTCCCAAACGAACGGATGCTCGGATGCCGACCGTTTCACTCGTCGCCACGCTGGTCGCGACCGCCTTCAGCTTCGTGCTCGGCGGTCTCTGGTACGGTCCGCTGTTCGGGAAGCCCTGGATGGCGGAGAACGGGTTCACCGAGGAGTCGATCAAGGCCAAGGGGTTCAACCCGGTCAAGATGTACGGGACCACCCTGATCGTGTCGGCGCTGGCGTCGTACGTGTTCGGGATGTTTCTCGGCCCCAACCCGGCCCTCGGCTTCGCGACGGGGGCGGGGTTCGCCGCTGGCGCGTTTTGGGTCGCGGGCTCCTTCGCGACCAGCTACCTGTTCGAGGGAAAGACCATGCGCCATTTCCTGATCAACGGCGGCTACCACGTGGTCCAGTTCACCCTGATCGGGTTGGCGTTCGGGCTGCTCGGCTAGCCTAACGAATCCGCGGCATCAGGTAGTTGGTCCGGAGCCGGAAGGGTCGGCCGTCGGCCCCCAAGTCGAACCTCATGAACTCGCCGGGCGTTCCGTCGGCGCGGACCGCCCGGAAGGTGTGCTCGCCGGTGGGGCGATATTTGGTGATGGTGGCGACCGGGTTGTCGCTCGGGACTCTCATCGTCGCCAACCCACCTTCCCAACGGATCACCTCCAACTCGCCGCCGAAGGTCGAGTAGCCTCCGAGATATCGGTCCAACGATCCGTCTGGCGGCGGCGTCGAGCGGGTCGAGTCTGCCAAGGCGGCCTTGATGGCCGGCCCGACCAGCTGATAGGCCTGCTGGGCGAGGGCCTCGGCGTCGGTATCGAAAGTATTGGCCATGGTGATGGTCGCCACTTTCTCGTCCGGCTTGAGCAGCAGGTGGGTTCGATACCCCGGGCAACTCCCCCCGTGCCCGACGAAGGTCTTGCCGTCATGTCGCCAGACTTGGAATCCGAGGCCCCAGGTCGTCTCCCACCCGGGGTCGACGAAATGAACCCGCTGCATTTCCCTGAGGGTGTTGCCGCTCAAGACCTCCAATCCTGATCCCTTCAGGGCCCGGAACTGCCATGACGCGAATTTGGCGAGGTCGAGCGCGGAGGAGGCGTAGCCCGCGGCCGGAGCCATTGCCTTGGTCTGATAGAACGGCATCACGTGGCGGTCGCCCTCGCGGGGCCACTGGCTGTAGCCGGTCGCCAGCCGTTTGCCGCGCTCCCCGGCAGGCATCTCCGGGAAGGTGTTCTCGAGTCCGAGTGGTTGGAGCAGATTGGCGCGGACGTAATCGGCGTAGGACTGTCCCGAGGCTGCCGCCACGACTTCGCCCGCGAGCGTGAAGCCGAGGTTCGAGTATTGGATGTAGGTTTCGGGACGATAGAGCGGTTCCCGTCGGGAGACCGCGCTCACCAACTGGTCGTGAGTGGGAAACTCCATGTTAGGCTCGACCCAGTAGGAATCGGCCGCCTCCGATGGGAGGCCCGAAGCATGGGTCAGGAGCCCTTCGACCGTGATCGTGCCGCTGTCGGCGGAGAGATTCTTGGGGGCAAACCAAGGGAGGTGCTTGACGACCGGGTCGTCGAGGCGGAGCTTGCCGCGATCGCGGAGCTGGAGCAGGGCGGTGCTGGTGAAGAGCTTGGAGATCGAGCAGATGCTGTAGATCGTGGCCGGGGTGGCGGGAACCCGGCGGCCGAGATCGGCGAAGCCCGAGGCACCCTGCCAGACTACCTCTTGGTCGTAGACGACCGCAGCCGAGACCCCGGGGATTCGCTTGAAGGCGCGTTGAGCGTCGAGCCACTTTTCGAGAGCGGTGGTGGCTTCGCGGACCCGGGGATGGGCGGCCACCATCGTCGGTGCCTGAGGTTGCGCCATCAGCGCGGCGAGCGCGATAAGGCTGTGCATCCGGGGGGTCCTCGCGGTTGGTTGGTGGTCGCGCGGGGAATCTGGCCTCCGACGCCCGGGCCCGCCAGGGCAGCGGTGGCCGGCGCGATCGGGGGCTCGCTTGACACCTCAGATTCCGGTCCGTAGCGTGGGCACATGACAGGCTTCGTCGTCGTCCTTTCGGTGGTGGCCGTCGTTGCGGCCCAAGAGCCCTCTCCCAAACGGCACTCGCTCGACCGTCTCTACTCGCTCCCGTGGCTCATCGGCAAGGAGCCCCGAGGTTTCGCCTGGGCTCCGGACAGCAAGCGGCTCGCGTTCCTCTGGAATGATGACGGCAGCAACTTTGCCGACGTTTGGGTGACCGACGTCGTCACCGCGCGGCCGACCCGAATCACCACGATGCCCAGGCGCGATGCCATGGCGGCGAGCGGATCGGACCTCGGCGCGCTCCAGCGGAACGTCGCCGCCGAGATCGACCCCGGGGTCGGGTTCGTCCTCTGGCACCCCGATGGTGAGCGGCTGGTGTTCGGCTACCGAGCAGATCTCTACCAGGTGCGGGTCGGAGCGGCGCCGATCCGCCTAACGGAGACCCGCGGCGCCGAAACCCGGTTGGCGTTCTCGGAGGACGGGCGACTGGGGTACCTTCTCGACGGCGGCCTCTGGGCCACCGATCCGGCGATGGGGGGAGCCCGGGCGCTGGTCGAGCGGCGGGCTCCCGCGGTCGGGGTAGAGAGTTTCCGGTGGTCTCCCGATGGCAAGGCGGTGGCGTTCGTCGAGACCGACCGGAGCCGGACCAAAGACCGACTGATCCCCGACTACCTCGGCGAGGAGACCTCGACGGTTCCGCTCGGGCGTCCGTATCCAGGCGAAGAGTCCGAGCATCGTCGCCTGGGGGTGGTACCGGCTACCGGGGGTCCGCCGACCTGGTTCGACCTCGGCGGCGACCCGGTCGACCTGATCTTCTCCTACTCGTGGTCGCCGGATTCCCGGAGTCTCCTGGTCGATCGGAGCGACCTGTTCGTCAAGGACCGGCGGCTGCTGATCGTCGATCCTGGCGGCGGCGGAGTCCGGACGCTCCGGAGCCTGCCCGACACCGCCAACGTCAGCGCTGAGTGGTGGGCCGACTGGGGGCCCGACGGGCGGGGGGTCTACTATGTCGCCGATCCCGACGACGACTATCATCTCTATTACCAGGCGCTGGACGGTGGCGGGCCGCGGCGACTCACGGTGGGCGACTGGGCTGTGTTTCGGGCCGAGATTGCCCCGGCGGCGAAGGCGGTCTTTCTCGTTACCAACCAGGGTCGGCCCGAGGATCGGCAGCTCGTCCGGTTGCCGTTAGGCGGCGGGAGCCCGACCCGGGTCTCGTGGCGCGCGGGCACCCACACGCCGACCATCTCGCCCGATGGCAGGTGGGCGGCCGTTCACCTCTCGAGCGACTCCGCCCCGCCGGATCTCTATCTCACTCGCCTCGACGTCGACCGGTCGAGCGAGGCGACCGAACGACGGGTCACCGTCTCGCCCAGCCCCGAGTTCCGTGATTACCGGTGGGCAGTGCCCCGCTATGTCACCTTCAAGCAGCACCAGGACGGCGTGACGCTCCACGGGCGGCTGTTGCTTCCGGCAGGCTTTGACTCGACCAAGCGATACCCGGCAATACTCGGCTCGGTCTACAGCAACACCGTTCGGAATCAGTGGGGCGGTCGCACCGCGCACCCGACCTGGGGTCTCGATCAGTATCTCCTCCAGCAGGGCTTCGTCCTGCTGAACGTCGACATCAGCGGCAGCTCGGGCCACGGCAAGGCGTTCCGGCAGCGGATCCGGCTCGACTACGGCGGGGTCGACGTCGAGGATCTCTACAGCGGGGTGCTCTACCTGAAGGGCCTGGGCTACGTCGACAGCGACCGGATCGGGATCTGGGGTAGCAGCTACGGCGGGCTTCTGACGACGATGTCGCTTTTCACCAAGCCGGGGGTGTACCGGGCGGGGATCGCGGGGGCGCCCGCCACCAACGTGTGGCACGCCTTGACCGGTGAAATGCGGGTCATGTTGCGACCATCGGATCAACCGCAACGATACGCGGCGTCCTCGTCCCACACCAAGGCCGCTGGTCTCCAGGACCATCTCATGATCATCCACGGCATGCGCGACCGGGTGGTTCTGTTCAAGGACTCGGTCACCTTACTGGAGCTGCTGTTGCAGCATGGCAAGGACGTCGATTTCGTGGCGTTGCCAAACTCGGAGCATGGCTGGGATACCGAGGGGGTCTACCAGACGCGGTTCGCGTTCAAGAAGATGGTCGAATTCTTCGGGCGCCACCTCCGTGGACCACGGTAGGCTTCTACGAGCGCCCGGTCCCGCCTAGCGGGATGTCCTGGGCGGCGCCAGCAAGCCGAGCGCTCTCACCTCGTCGTCGAGCCCGGTCATCTCCCAGCGAATCAACGAGATCGGAATCATCCCGGCGTTCAGGAACTCGTCGTGGAAAGCGCCGAGGTCGAACGCCGGCCCCAGCTGTTGGGCGCGATCGGAGACCAGTCGCTCGAGCTGCGCCTTGCCGACGGTGTAGTTCATCCCGTAGGCCGGTTGGCGGAGGTAAATGCCGAGATCGTACCGAGCCAGGTTTTCCTCCATGAGCGGCACCTGGTCGATCAGATAATCGATCGCCTGCCTGAGGGTGAACTCGCCGGTTTGCATCCGGAGCTCGGCTGGGATCCGGGCCGCCCGTTTCAGCTGGGCGATGTAGAACAGTTCCCGGGTCCGCGGCCGCTGGTCGAGCAGACCGGCCTGGAGGAACATCTCCTCGATGTAGAAGCCCCAGCCCTCCGATCGGGTTCCATCCGAGTAGCCGCGTCGAATCGGGCGGGGGTGGCGTCGTTGGATGATCCCGTCGAAGCGATGGCCGGGAATCGAAGCATGGAGGTGGTTGTTGAGTGGGTCACGATAGGTGATTTCATCCCAGAAATGCCGGTGGCCGCCCCACGGGCTCCTGTCGATGAAAAAGGCATCGGTCTCGAAGCGGTCGGGGATCCCGCCCGGGAGGGTGAGCAGCTTCTTCGTTGTCATGAACTCGCGGATTAGCCGCTCCCCCTCCCGGGTCCGTCGTTCGTGCTCCTCGGCTGTGGTAACCGGCTCGAGCTCCGGCAGTCCTCGGTTACGGTGGCGCTCGATGGCATAGAGCGTCCGCCCCCGCGCCAATTCGCGATCGCCGATCAGCCGGACCTGCTCCACCGAGTAGGGCACCATCCTCACGTTCTTGAGGTACCAGCCGTACTCGATCAGGCCGACGCCGGCCGGCTCGCGCATCGACGGAGTCCTTGCGACCAGCCAGTCTCGATACTCGGAGACGGCCGCGAGCGCCGCTCTGCCGTGAGGCACGAGATCGGCGTGCGTTGTGGTGAGTCGATCGACGAGGTCTTGATACCAGCCAATCACGCCGGCCGGGGGTCGGGGGCGACGAGGCTCGCCCTGGTTCACCTCATCCGATCGCTCCAGCGCGAAGACCGCCATCCGCGCCAGCTCCGGCGATGGCCGCGTCAGCTGGGCTCGCGCCCTCGTGAGGATGACGGGCACCGCCCGGAGCGAGACCACGAAGCGAGATCGGTCCGTGTCGGCGAGCGGCGTGTCGGTGTAGGGGAGCGATCGGATCAGGTCGACATAGTGGCCGGGGTCGCGGGCCCAGGGGACAAGCACCCGATGGGTGAACGCCAGGTCGTTCATCTGGGCGCGGACGAGGAGGTAGTCGATCCGGTCCGCCACCGGCCAGCTGGTGGGATCGATGGCGTCGAGACGAGTCCGAAGGCGAAGGAGGCCCTGGCGCTGCCGGGCCATCGCGGCGATCGAGTAGTCGGCGACGCCGTCGACGACAATCGGCTGTCGTAGTGCTGTGAGTTCCTGGTGGAGCGAGAGGAGGGTCGACAAATCGGCTCGCTGGGACACAGCCTCGGTCGACAGCGACGCGGTACAGACCATGATGGACAGGGCGATTCTCATAGTGAAGAGACGGTAGCGCCCTGCGGCAGGGTTGTCCACGTTGGATGGTGCCTACCCCTTGACTCGTGGGGCGGCAGACCGATCTTCCCCTGCCGCTCAGAAAGCGTGGGGCGCGACACCGATGTCGATGGGATTCCGCCCTCGGATCCATCACCCAGTGGAGGCAACGATGAGCAGTCACGTTTCCTGGTTCCTCGATCTGAACATCCAGGCGGGGCGCGAGAAAGATTTCAAGAACCTCCTCGACGAGATGGTTGCCGCCACCCGCGCCAACGAGCCGGGCACCCTCGATTACGAGTGGAGCACCAGCGCGGACGGTACCGAGTGCCACCTCTTCGAGCGCTATGCCGACTCCGAGGCGGCGCTGACCCACATTGCGACCTTCGGCGAGACATTCGCCAAGCGGTTCCTGGAGATTCTCCAGCCTCAACGCTTCGTCGTCTACGGGTCTCCCAGCCCGGCCGTCAAGAGCGCGCTGGCGGGGTTTAATCCCGTGTACATGTCGACGGTGGGCGGTTTCAGCCGATAGGTCGGATGGGATCCGCCTCGATGATGCCCTCGTTGCCCAACCAGGTTGCCCTCGTCACCGGGGCCAGCCGGGGGGTTGGCCGCGGCATCGCGCTGGCCCTCGCCGAGACCGGCGCCCGAGTCTACGCAACCGGGCGAACGGTGGCCGCGGCCGAGTTGGGCGACGGGGTCGTTCCACTGACCTGCGACCACACCGACGATGACGCCGTTGGCAGGGTGTTCGAGCAGATCGAGGCCGAGACCGGTCGCCTCGATATTCTGGTGAACAGCGCCTGGGGCGGCTACGAGGGCATGGTGGAAAACGGTCGCTTCACCTGGCCGGCCCCGTTCTGGGAGCAGTCAAACCGGCGCTGGGACGGGATGATCAGCGCTGGCGTCCGGGCCGCCTTCGTCGCGAGTCAATTCGCGGCCCGACGAATGGTCCCGGCCCGGCACGGCCTGATCGTTCACCTGTCCTATTGGGCCGCGCAGAAATACCTCGGCAATGTGCTCTACGGCCTGGCCAAAGCGGCGACCGACAAGTTGGCCGCCGACATGGCGCACGAGCTCCAGCCCCATGGTGTGGCCGCGGTGTCGCTCTATCCCGGGCTGGTGCGGACCGAAGGGGTCCTAGCAGCGGCGGGCGCCTTCGATCTGACCAATTCGGAGAGCCCCGAGTTCATCGGGCGGGCGGTGGCCGCCCTTGCGGCCGATCCCTCGGTCGCTCGATGGTCTGGTCAGGTCGTCCTCGCGGCCACGCTCGCCCGTGAGTACGGCTTCACAGACATCGACGGGTCTCAGCCCCGACCCCTTACGATCGCTGAGGCGTAATCCGCTCCGGCTACTCCACCCGCAGGGCGCTCGCCGGATCGACCCGGGCCGCCCGCCAGGCCGGTACTCCACACGCCACCATCGCCACCCCCGCCAGCAAGGCGACGACGCCGAGGTAGGCAACCGGGTCGAACCGGGAGATCCCGAAGAGCAGGGAAGCGATGACCTGAATGGCCGCGACGGCCCCGCCCAGGCCGATCGCGACGCCGAGACCGGTGACGGTCATGGCCTGCCTGACGACCAGCGCCAGGATATTTCCCCGCGACGCGCCCAGCGCCGAGCGCACTCCGATCTCGCCGATCCGCTCCGCCACGTTGCCGGAGAGCACGCCGTACAAGCCAGCGGCGGCGAGCACCAAGGCAGCGAGCGCGAACGCCCCGAACAGGATCAGGGCGAAGCGTCGCTCGGCCGCCGAGGCGGCGACCAAGCCGTCCATCGTCACCACCCGGGCGATCGGGACGTTCTTGCCGACCGACCAGATCGCTTGGCGAACGGCGGGCGCGAGCGCGGCTGCCTCGCCGTGGGCCCGGATGACCAGCGACATCTCGTTGTCCTCAAAGCGCCATTGGGCCTCGGTGACGTAGACTGCTTCCGACTCGTTCACCGCCAGCGACATCTGCTTTACGTCGCCCACCACGCCGACGATCGTGTAGAGTGGCCCGTCACCGATCCGCACTCGCCGGCCAATCGGGTCGAGCCCCGGGAGCCGACGTTTGGCCATCGACTCGCTGATCAGGGCCACCCTAGGGGCGGCGGCGCCATCCTCCTCTCCGAGGAGACGCCCGCGGCGGAGTGGGATCCCCATCGTGTGGTGATAGCCGGCACTCACCGCATAACGAAACGTGCCGCGGACCTCGCCTGGATCGGCGGAGAGGCTGGGATCGAAGAACACGCCGTAGCGGTCGAGATCGCCGCTGAGTGGCAGTTGACTCGTGAGGGCCGCCGCCGTGACCCCGGGCACTCGCTCGACGGCCTCGAGTATCAGGCCGAAGATCCGATCCTCGGTGGCGCCGTCGGGACCCGGGCGCCCGGAGGTCTGCAGCTGGAGAGTGAGCAGGTGAGACGAATCGAAACCCGCCTCGACCGCGAAGAGCCGCTCCAGACTCCGGAACAGCAATCCCGAGCTCACCAGCAACACGAGGGCGAGGGCCACCTCAGCGGCGACCAGGGCGCTGCGGGTACGCCGGTGTCCGCCATGGGTGCGCCGGGACCCGTGATGAAGACCTCGGTGGGGGTCGCCACGGGCCGCTTGGAGGGCGGGGATGACCCCGAAGGCCACGCCGATCACCGTGGTGAGGACCATCCCGAAGGCGAAGACGGTGGCGTTGAAGCCAATCGCTCCGACTCGCGGCAGGCCCGGCGGGCTGAGGGCCACCAGCGCCGGGACGCCGAGCAGGGCCACGGCCATCCCGACGGCGCCGCCCATCGCGGCGAGGAGCAGGCTCTCGGTGAGGAGCTGCCGAATGAGCCGGCCATTCCCGGCGCCGAGCGCCGCCCGCAGGGCGAACTCGCCGCGGCGCCGGATTCCGCGAGTGAGGAGGAGGTTGGTCACGTTCACGCAGGCGATGAGGAGCACCAGGATGCCCGCGCCAAGCATTGCGAGGAGTGCCGGCCTGACGGCGCTGGTGACGTCGGCGTGCAATGGTTCAGCAACGAGACTCACCTCGCGGCCGTAGGTCGCCGGACGCTGCTCGGCCAGCACGGCGCGCCCGAGCCGGGCGAGCTCTCGGGTCGCTTCGTCGACGGTGACCCCCGGGCCGAGCCGCCCCACCATCCGCAGGTGATGGCCCCAGTCGCGTCCTTGCGACAAGTCGTATTGGAGCGGTGCCCACAGCTCGGCCGCGGGCGCCAGGACATTTTCAAAGCCGCTCGGCATGACGCCGATGACCAGATAACTGGCGTCGTCGAGAGTGAGCTGGCGGCCGATGATCGAGCGATCGGCGCCGAAGCGGCGGCGCCAGAGAGCATCGCTGAGGACGACCACGTTCGCGCCGTTGAGCCGATCCTCGGATATCTGGAACGTTCGGCCGAGAATCGGCGTCACCCCGAGCACCTGGAAATAGCCGACACTGACACGCTGTCCCTCGAGTCGGTCGGGCTGGTCTGGTCCGGTCAAGGCCGGCCGCCACGGCATGAACACGGCGATCGCGTCGAAACCGTGGGCCCGCTCCCTCAGCCCGTGGTACATGCCGAAGGTGCCATCGTTGCGCGATCCGTCGAGATCGACCTCCCAGATCGACACGATTCGACCCGCGTCCGGATAGGGCAATGGCTCAAACAGGACCGGCTGGACCACGCTGAAGATCGCCGTCGTGGCACCGATCCCGACGGCCAGGGTGAGGGTCATGATCGCCGAGAAGACCGGCTCGGCGCGGAGGCGTCGGGCCGCGTAGCGGAAATCGTGAAAGAGGGTCTCGACGGTGCTCTCCCAGCCATAGCCACGGACCTGCTCGCGGACGCTCGTCACGTTGCCGACCTCCAGCCGGGCGGCCCGGACGGCGGCCTCTGGTGAGAGGCCATCCGCGACGCGAGCCGCGGTGGCCTCGTCGAGGTAGTGCTGGACTTCGTCGGCGACGTCCTGGTCGGCGGCGGATCGATTGGTGAGACGCCGAAGGCCGCGGGACAGCTGGCGCCAAGGCGACCAGGTCACGCGTCGGCCTTGAGCAAGCGGGCGACGGCCGAGGCCCGCCGAGTCCAATCCGCGGTCTCGAGATCGAGCTGTTTTCGGCCGGTTCGGGTGAGGGTGTAGAATTTCGCCCGTCGCGAATTCTCGGTTTGGCGCCAGGCGGCCTCCAGCCATCCGGCCCGTTCCAGTCGTTGGAGCGCAGTGAGGAGGGAGCCCGGGTTGACCTTGAAGGATCCGCGGGACACCTGTTCGATTCGGCGGGCGATCCCGAAGCCGTGCATTGGCTGGAGGCTGAGGGTCTTGAGGATCAGCAGGTCGAGGGTGCCCTGGATCACGTCGGTGTTCGGCTCGTCCACGGGAAGGCTCCGCCTGGGGTCAGGGTCGAGGATACCGACGCTCATCTTGACTGTCAAGATGTGACAATCATCTGCAGGTGGAACGACGGGGTGGAGTTGGTGGCGGAATACCGGCTACCCCAATTGCCTGGCTCGCCGGCTACTGGTACACTCAGGGAGCGTCGCGCCAGTCGAATCCGATCCGCCGAGGGGAACATGCGCCCAATGGTTGTCGCCGCCGTCGCCCTGTGGAGCGTCGGCCTTACCGGTCTGCAGGCCCAGATCAAGTCATCCGATACCCTCTTTACGGTCGAGCGCTATCTCGACTACGAGACGGTCGCCTCGCCCCGGATCTCGCCCGACGGCAACACCGTCATCTTCACCCGGCGCGCCGTCGACAAGATGAAAGATTCCTGGGAATCGTCCCTCTGGATCATGAACGCCGAGGGATCGAATCTCCGGTTTCTCGCCAAGGGCAACGACCCGGTCTGGTCGCCCGACGGCACCCGGATCGCCTACCAGGCGCCCGGTGAGCCTGCAGGCAACCAGATCTTCGTCCGATTCATGGACGCCGAGGGGGCGACCACCCAGGTGACCCGGAACGAGCAAGCCGCCACCGACGTGAAATGGTCGCCCGACGGCAAATGGCTCGGATTCGCGATGGTGGTCCCGACCGGCCCGGAGTGGAGCGTTAGGCTGCCGTCCCCGCCGGCCGGGGCGACCTGGACCAAAGCGCCGAGGCTGGTCGAGAAGCTCCACTACCGGGCCGACGGCCGGGGCTGGCTGGTCAACGGCGATACCCATCTCTTCCTGGTGCCCGCCACCGGTGGCACCCCACGACAGATCACCAGCGGCGACTGGAACGTCGGCGCCCGGGGGATCGGTCTCCCGGGCGGGGTGGGTTGGGATTGGATGCCCGATGGCAAGAGCATCGTGGTCGACGGGAACGATGATGGCGACGCAGAGCGCCAACGGCAGGTCTCCAACATCTACCACGTCGATCTCGCGACCTTGACGAAACGGAACCTGACGCCGACCAAGGGCTACTGGATCAGCCCAACGGTGGCCCCCGACGGGAAGACGATCGCCTTTCTCGGCTTCCCGTTCACCAAACAGACCTACCGGGTCTCCGATCTGTACACCATGCCGGCCACCGGCGGCGCGGCGACGCTCCGAAGCGAGGGGCTCGATCGGAGTCCGTCGGGCCTTACCTGGGCGGCCGACAACAGCGGGCTCTACTTCTCGGCCGACGATCGCGGTACCTCGAACCTGTATTTCCTCCCGAACAACGGCCCGGTCAAGCCGTTGACGACCGGGACCCACATGCTGGGTGGCCTCTCGGTCTCGCGGAAGCACCTCGCGGTGGCCGTCCGGAGCCACTCCCAGGCGCCGCCCGACGTGGTCAGGATCGATCTCAAGAAGCCCTCCCAGATCACCCAACTCACCGAAGTCAACGCCGATCTCCTCGCCGGAACTCGGTTGGGCGACGTCGAGGAGATCTGGTATCGCTCGACCGGCGGAACTCGGGTCCAAGGCTGGATCGTCAAGCCGCCGTTTTTCACACCCGACCGGAAGTGGCCGCTGATCCTCGAGATCCACGGCGGACCCCACGGGATGTACAACGTCGCGTTCAACCCGATGTATCAGAACTTTGCGGCCAACGGGTTCGTGGTCCTCTATACCAACCCCCGGGGCAGTACCGGGTACGGGACCGACTTCGGCAACGCGATCGACAAAGCGTATCCGAGCGTCGACTACGACGACCTGATCGCCGGGGTCGACAGCGTGGTCGGGCGGGGCTACATCGACGAAAAACGGATGTCGGTGACGGGGTGTAGCGGCGGGGGCGTCCTCTCGAGCTGGGTGATCGCCCATACCGATCGGTTCGCGGCGGCCGCGGTCCGCTGCCCGGTCACCAACTGGATGAGTTTTGCCGGCACCAGCGACATTCCACTGTTCGGCTTCAATTGGTTCGAAAAGCCCTACTGGGAAGATCCGATGCCCTGGTTGCAGCAGTCCACCATCTTCCACGTCGGCAAGGTCAAGACACCGACGATTCTGATGACCGGCGAGCTCGATCTCCGCACCCCGATGGCGCAAACCGAGGAGTACTTTGCCGCCCTCAAGGTTCGCGGGATCCCTACCGCGATGGTCCGCTTCGAGGGCGAGTACCACGGTACCGGCTCGAAGCCGTCGAACTGGATGCGGACCCAGGTCTATATGATGGAGTGGTTCAAGCGCTGGGCCGGCGGCGGGGCGGCGGCCGCCGGCGCGAAAGTCAGCCCCTAGGGACGCCGGAATCGATCGAGGTACTGGAGGTCGTCTTCGTCGGTGCGAACCACGTAGACGGTCCCCTTCCCGAACCCGATGACTCGGCTCTCGGGATTGAGGGTTACCTTGCGGACCAGCTTCCCGGTCCGATCGAACACGTCGTATTGGGGCGTCATCTCGCTTGCCGGCCGAGTCCGCAGTACCCAGACCTCGCCCTCGGGAGCGACCACGACGGCATTCTCACCGGTAAACGGTGGCTTGGTGTCCTCGAACTCCGGGGGCGGCATCTCGACGTTAGGCGTCGACGCCGCCCTGCCACCGGGGCCTCCGATCGTGATCATCATGGGCCGCATCTTCTTGCGGGCTTCGATGACTTGCTGCTTGTCGGCCTCGGTGACTTTTTGCGGAGTGTAGGGAACCGGGGCGCCAGGCGTCGGCTTTCCGCTGGGATCGTACCAGACCACTCGATAGGGACTCGGGAGCACCCGGGCCACCGATCCGTCGGCCGCGACGCCCCAGGCCTCCTGCGGCGTGAATACCTTCTGGCCCCCCAGGCGCATCGAGAAGTTCCGGTTACCGCCGCTGCCCGACGTGGTGACCTGGGCGCGGGGGCCCTTGATCCAGGCGACCGTATCCGTGCCGGTCTTGCCGGCCTCCCACCGGGTGATCGCCAATGAGTCGGGCGATTCTCCGTTCGGGTCTTGGATGTTGAATGGCGGAGCCTGAGAGAAGATCCGGCCTTTGCCGTCGGCCCCGCCGCTTCCCATCCCCATCGCAACGATTCCACCGCCACCGCTACCGGGCATTTGGATCGATTCCCCCGGCTTGCCGTTGGGGTCGATCGAGAGGAACCGGCGAGCCAGCAAGTCGTGGAGCCAGGTGACACCGTTGGGCATCGGGTAGAGGGTGTTGGGGAGGGCGTACTCGCCGGGGCCCTGGCCTTCGCGCCCGACCTTGGTCATCGTGCCCGAGGCAAAATCCACCAGCTGAACGACCTTGTCGCGCAGATCGCTCACCAGGACCTTGCCGTTTGGCAGCTCCCGAATGCTCCTGATCTGGGTGAAAGGCTCGGCGAATCGGGCGTCGGCTTTGGTCAGTGCCGCGGGGGCTTGGGCGTTGACTGAGGCGCCGGCGACCGTGAGGCCGGCGATCAAGGCGAGCTGGTGGGTGATGCTCACGAGGCGACTCCTGAGAAGTTGCTGGCGCGACGCCGGGAAAGATGCCCGGTTGTCGCCGGCGGTTGCAGGCCCCCGGTCCAATCCGTCCTATCCGCCTTATCCGTCCTATCCGTCCTATCCGTCTTATCCGCCCTATCCGTCCTATCCGTCTTATCCGCCTTATCCGCCCTATTTTCCCCCTGTGCCGCCCTTCGACCTCCCCCCGATCCCCGCCGACTCGACGACCCGATTCGCGCCCAGCCCGACCGGCTACCTCCACCTCGGTCACGTCGCCAACGCGGTTTGGACCTGGGGGGTGGCGCAGGCCGTGGGAGCCCGAGTACTGCTGCGCCTCGAGGATCACGATCGGGGTCGTTGTCGACCCGAGTACGAAGCCGCCCTCCTCGAGGATCTCGACTGGCTCGGCCTGGTGCCCGACCGACTCTCCCGCGAGTCACTGGCCGGAGGGCCGTCTTCGTTCCGCCAGAGCGACAGTCAGGCGCGCTATCAGGCCGCCTTGACTCGGTTGGCGCAAGCCACCGACGTGTACGCCTGTGTTTGCTCCCGCAAAGCCATCGCCGCGTTGTTGGGCGACGACGCGCCGGGGCCGGGAGAGGAGCCGCGGTATCCCGGGACCTGTCGGGAGGCGAGTCTCGAAATCGAGGTCGGACGAGGAGTGCGGGCGATCCTGCCCGATCTGGCGGTCGACTTCACGGATCTCCGGCTTGGACCGCTGACCCAGACGCCGTCAGCCCAGTGCGGCGATCTCCTTCTCAAGGATTCGACGGGCAATTGGACCTATCAGTTTTCGGTCGTGGTCGACGATCTCGAGCACGGCGTCGATCTGATCGTTCGGGGCGATGACCTGCTCGAATCGACCGGTCGCCAGATCCTCCTGGGCCAGTTGCTCGGGCGAACAAGTCCACCTCGGTACCTCCATCATCCGCTGATCCTCGACGCCCGAGGGGTCAAACTGAGCAAACGGAGCGGCGCTCCCGGTCTCCGGACTCTCCGGGAAGACGGCCTCGGCGCCGGCGAGGTGCTCGGCCTCGCGGCCCGAGCCACCGGCCTCACCGAAGCGATCGGCTCGCTCGAGCCGGGCTGCCTGGGGGAGCTGTTCCGAGTGCGGGCCTGGGAGCGCTAGGAAGGCTGGGGGTCGGTCAGCTGTCGCATGTTCCGAAGCTGCGGCCAGGTGAACGTCACCGCGCCGACGACCCCGATCACTGCGACGCCGCCGGCCACCACGGCACCGACCGGGCCGATGACCCCGGCCAGAAACCCCGATTCGGCCTCGCCCAACTCGTTCGACATTCCGATGAACAGGGAATTGACCGCCGAGACGCGGCCCCGGAGCGGATCCGGGGTCTGGAGCTGAGTCAAGGCGAGCCGGATGACCACGCTGATGGCGTCGAACCCGCCCGCGACGATCAAGGCCGCGGTCGACAGGAGGAAGTTGGTGGAGAGGCCGAAGACGATGATCGCGACGCCGAACGCCGTCACCGACACGAGCAGGGTGCGGCCGGCGTGCGCGAACGGCCGTCGATGGGCCACGACCACCGACACCGAGACGGCGCCTAACGACTGAGCCGCTCGAAGCCATCCGAGCCCCGCCGGCCCGACGTGGAGGATGTCCTTGGCGAAAATCGGGAGCAGCGCGATCACCCCGCCGAGCAGCACGGCGAAGAGATCGAGCGACATGGCGGCGAGAAGCACTGGCGACTTCCGGACGAAGCGGACCCCCTCCAGGAGTTCCGACCAAGACGCCTTGGTCGTGACTCGGGCCGATTGGGTCACCCGAACCCGGCTCAGCAGCAGGAGAAACGCTCCCGCTCCCGCCGCGCACGCCAGGTAGACCCCGGTGGCGCCGCCGGTCCAGGCGATCAGGCCACCTCCCAACGCCGGGCCGATCATGTCCGCCGCCTGCCAACCGCCGCTATTCCACGCGACCGCATTGGTAAAAGCGGGGAGCGGCACCAAGTTGGGCATGATGGCCTGCTTGGCGGGAAGGGCGAACGTCCGCCCCGCTCCATAGACCACCAACCAGAGGTAGTAGGTCCAGACCGGGGCCTGCTGCGCGGAAGCCCAGGCGATGCCCAGCGAGGCCACCAGAATCGCCCCCTGAGCGAGCATCAGGACGACCCGCCGGTCGAACCGATCCGCCAGCTGGCCCGCGGGCAGTACGAACAGCAGGAGTGGAACGACTTGGGCCAGGCCCACGAAACCGAGCGAGAAGGCGGAACCGGTCCGCTCGTACAGCTCCCATCCGATCGCGACCGCCAACATTCCCTGGCCCAAGACGGCGATGACGTGGCCGGCGAGGTACCGCCGGAACCCAGGAACCTGCAGGGCGGCGTAGGGGTCGTGATTCACTGAGCGAAGTCGCCGTAGAGCGCGACGTACATCGCCTGGTTCGCGAGGACTCGGCGGACGTATTCGCGGGTCTCGACGAACGGAATCCGCTCGACGAAGATCTCGGGATCGTCGTCGACGCCTCGAATCGATCGCCACCGAGCCACTCGATGGAGCCCGGCGTTGTACGCCGCCAGGGCCCGCTCGGCCCAGCCCAGCTTGTCGAGCGCCTCGGTGAGATGACGAATCCCGACGTCGATGTTGAGGTCGGGTTGGTAGAGGAGGACCGGATCCCAGTCGACGCCGAACCGCCGGACCAGCTCGGCCCCGACCGACGGGAGCACCTGCATCAGGCCGCGAGCGTCTGCCGTCGAGCGGGCCTCCGGATCGAAAACCGATTCCTGCCGGATCAGTCCAGCCACCAGCGTGAGGGGGGCGCCCGACGAACGAGTCTCCCCGACGAGCATCTCGCGATAGGGCAGGGGGTAGAGCAGCTCCGCCAAGTTGCGATCGAAGGCGGCTCCCTTGAGCTGCGCCCGTTGGGCCAACCGGAGCGCCCGGGTGTACCACTGGCCGGCCGCCAGGTGTCGCGCCGACGCGGTCAACCGCTCCGGAGCGGCGGTGCCGTTCGCTTGGTAGCCCTCGAGTTCGAGCCGCGCCTCGACTCGCAGGCCGAGAGCGGCCAGGCGGTGAGCCCGGCGAAGGGCGAGGGGCAGGGAGTCGGAGTCGACGTTAGGCGTTCCGTCGCCGAACGACCTGAAGGCGGTCCCGAGCCGCCGGCTGGCTCGAACGGCGTAGTAGCCATCGGCGCCCCGAGCCATCACCCCCCGGTAGCGGCGGTGGGCGTCGGCGGTGTCGCCTCGGACCTCCCGCGTTCGACCCGACCAGTAGAGGGCGGCCAGGGCTTCGGCGTGCCGGGGTTCCGCGGCGATCGCATCGAACTCCTGCTGAGCCTCGGCGAATTTTCCGTCGAGGTAGGCGATCATCGCGGCCTGGAGGGCGGCCCGCTGGCCGAACGGTGTCGTCGGGTAGCGGGTCGCCGACGCCAGAAAGAGCTTCCGGGCGGAATCATCGTTGCCCCGGTCGACGAACAGATCTCCGTGGAGGAATAGCGCCGAGGCGGCCGGCCCGGAATCGTCGGGAAACGTCTCCGGAATCGCCTTCAGAGCGGGCACCGCGCCGGCCAGCTGGCCTCCGCGGAGGAGCCATCGCGCCCGCTGATATGCCGCCTCGGCTCTCAACTCGGGCGCTCGCACCTCGGCGAAAAGAGGGATCGCCTCCGCGCTCCGGCCCAGTCGCGTCAGCACCATGGCGTGGGTGAACCGATCGCGATCGGTGAGGCGGGCGCCACCCGCTGCCGAGAATCCTCGGGCCGCCCGGTCGTTCTGATTGATGGCAGCGGCCCGCCGGGCGATCCGGAGTTCCTCCGTGGCCGTCCGTTTCGGAAACTCCCGATCGAACAACCCAATCGCGTCCTCGATCTCCTCGGTCGGGCGGCCGGGAGCGAGGAAGGCCACCAAATCGGCCCGGGCCGCGGCCCGACTGGCCGAGTCGCCTTTGAGCCGGAGACGAATGCCGGCGAGTTGCGCCCCGATCTCGGTGTACTTGCGGGCGGCCCCTCGCCAGTCGCCCGCGCGATCCCTGGCAAGGGCCTCGGTCCAGGGGATTCGGGCCGCGGCGACCGGGTCGGCAACCCGATCGAAAAGGACCCGCCTGGAGGCGGTGTCGGCCGTGACTCCGGCGGCCCGGAGCAGGAGCCAATCCCGAAGGAGGGGCAGCCGCTCGGCGGCCGCCAGGTAGGTTGCCGCCGCGGAATCGAGTTGGTCGGTCCGGTCGAGCGCTCGGGCGTGGAGAACCAGCCGATCGCCGCGGTCGCCGTCCGACGCCAACGCGACCGCTCGCCGGGTGTGATCGAGGGCGGCCTCGGGTTGGCTTCGCTCGACCAACGCCCGACCCAACAGCGCTCGGCCGAGACCATGGTTGGGGCCGTCGAGCCAGGGCTGGTGATAGAGGATCTGGATGATCGGCTCCCAACCTTGCCATTCGGCGGCCGCTCGGGCGGCCGCGAGGAGAACGGATGGTGGCCGGGTGGCGGGATCGCGAGTCAGATTGGCGAGGAGCCGAGTCGCCTGCCAGGGTCGGCCTCGATCGATGGCCCGGGTCGCGGCGGCGACGATCGAATCGACGAACACATCGGGTGCCGATTGGGCCGTCGCCCGTGTGGGGGCGACGACCACCGTGATGAGGGAGGCCAGACAGCGGGAGGCGGCGGACCACACGACTAGAATCTAGTCGCCGCCAGAGATCGAGGTGACTCCTAGGCGGCGCGCGGTTTGTCGGCGGGCGACCCGGTCCGTCGTTCCGGCTGCTGCCGATTCAAGTAGACCGTCCCGCGCTCGGCACCGAGGAAGCGCCGTTGGCGGGGAAGGACGACGCGACCGACGGGGTTTCCCTGATGGTCGTAGACTTCGTAGCTTTCGTAGCGGCTCGGCTTTTCCTGGCGCGTCATCGGCTGCGTCCATCTCGAGTTACGTCATTTGGATGCCGGTATTTCGAGAAAGGTTGCATCGGTTTCGCCAATGAGTCGGATCGCGATCATCGGGGCGGGGCCCTGCGGACTCGGCGCCGCGCGGGAGCTGGCCGGGGTCGGGATGGACCCGGTCGTCTTCGAAAAAAGTGACCGGCTCGGTGGCAATTGGGTTTACTCGGCCGAGGGCACCCACTCGAGCATCTACGAAACGACCCACATCATCAGCTCGAAGCGATTCTCGCAATACCGGGATTTCCCGATGCCCGGTGATTATCCCGACTACCCGTCGCACCAACAGCTGCTCCGCTACTTCGAGAGCTACGCCGAGCGGTTCGATCTGGGACGGCTGATTCGGTTCCGGACCGAAGTCCGCCAGGTGACCCCGCGGCCCGACGGCGGCTGGCGGTTGACGCTCGGTGACGGCGCCGACGAGTCCTTCGACGTGGTTCTGGTCGCCAACGGCCATCATTGGGATCCCCGGTGGCCGAATTACCCGGGGACGTTCGACGGGCAATACCTCCACTCCCACGCGTTCAAACGGGCGGAGCCGTTCCGAGGCCGGCGGGTGCTGGTAATCGGGGGCGGTAATTCGGCCTGTGATATCGCGGTCGAGACGAGCCGGGTGGCGGAGCAGGTGGGCATCAGCTGGCGGCGCGGCTATTACGTCGTCCCGAAGCTGATGTTCGGCCAACCCCCCGATGTTCTCAACGCCCGGCTAGACTGGCTGCCGGCGACCGTTAGGCGGCGTTTGCACGCTTGGTCGTGGCGAATCCTCACCGGCGGCAACACCCCGTACGGTTTGCCGGAGCCCGATCACGGGATTCTCGAGTCTCACCCGGTGCTCAACTCGGAGCTGCTCTATTTCGTCCGCCACGGTCGGATCGCGCCCTATCCCGAGGTCGAGCGGTTCGAGGGCGAGGTGGTTCGCTTCGTCGACGGGCGGTCGGTGTCGTTCGACACGGTGATCGCTGCGACCGGTTTCAAGATCAGCTTCCCGTTTCTCGACCGATCGGTGGTCGATTTCTCCGAGGGCGAGGTTCCGCTCTATCTCCGGATGTTCCATCCGGACCATCGGACGCTGATTTTCATCGGCTTGGTCCAGCCGCTCGGGTCGATTTGGCCGTTGGCGGAGGCGCAAGGACGTCTGGTGGCGAAATATCTTGGCGGCGCGTTCCAACTCCCGGCCAACATGGTCGAAACGATTGCGAAGGAGGTCGCCCGGATCCGGAACCGGTTCATGCCGACGCCGCGCCACACGATTGAAGTCGATTACCACGCCTATCTGCGGAGCCTCGTCGAAACCAACCGAAGAGCCAGCCCGTAAGCCCGTCGATGGCTCGACAGCCGCGGAAATTTTCGGGCGACTCGGGTCGATCCGATGGCGGCGTTGCGAGCGGAGTGAGGTGGCGGTACGGTGTCCTATTCCTCATTCCTCGTTTCTTCGACAGCTCGACACATCGACCTGCCCGACCTCGGGTACTAGGTCCACCCGCGGCGACACCAGCCACCGACCCCGCCGGAGGACGAGCTCCAGCACCGACACGTCGCCGCCGGCCCACCCGGGCGATTGATCGCGGGGCCGCTCCTCCCGAAACACCGCGTAGTTGAGGGTATCGCCATCCGAGACCAGCCCCACGATCCGCCGACGGGGTACTGGGATGTCGCCGAGATCGTCGGGGGCCGGGCAGCCCGCCTGCTCGAACTGCATCTTGACCTGCCATTGCGGGTCGCGCGATTCGAGCCACCGCGCGGCCGCCTCCTCTGGGGTCATCGCTCGGAGAGCGCTGATCGACGACACTCGGGCGAACTCGAACGGAGTCGGATCGGCGTAGCGGCGTTGCTGTTCCTGCATCCGACGCACCTGGTACTCGGCCACCTCCCGCGGCATCTCGGGGTCCATCCGGCGGAGCTCTTCGACCGTTAGCTGGGGTCCTTCGTTGGAGGACCGACGGGCCCGGGCGATGAAGTCCTGTCGGAACCGGTCGAACTGATCGAGGTCGAGCACTCGGGCCGCCTCGGCCCATCGGCGGGCGTTCCAGGCGTCCAGGAACCTGGCGGCCCCCTCTCGGGGGGAGGACTGGGCGGCGGCGGGATGGGGAAAGACCGTGCTTGAAAGCGCGACGGATACGACGATCGAGCGAAACCACATGTGAGGGCGCTCCCTGTTGCCAGCGCGTCTCCGACGGCGGAAAGATCGTGGGTCGAAGGGATTTCGGGAAGGCCGCGACTCGAGCCCACTGCAAGACTGCGCGGAAATCGTATATTCTGGACCATTCGGCTTGGTCTCGAAGGTCATCGGCTATCATCGCAACCAGGGACCGAAACCACCCGGATATGCTCAAGACACTCGCCAAAATCGCCGTGGGGCTCCTCGCCCTGGTCCTGCTGGCAGGAGTTGGTCTCTTCCTCAAAGCCGCCCTCGGCCTCTCCAAGATTCGCGATATCGCTGCCCCTTCCATCGCCGTCCGAACCGATTCCCTCACGGTCGAGCGAGGGCGCCACCTGGCAAGCGCCATCATGAAGTGCGTCGAGTGCCACGGTCGGGACCTTGGCGGCACCAAACCTTTTGCCGATGCGGGGCCGCTGGGTTACATCAACGGATCGAACTTGACGACCGGCGAAGGTGGGGTGATCGGCAGCTACGACGATGCGACGATCGCCCGTGCGGTTCGCCATGGGATCAAGGCCGACGGCTCGCCAATCTTGCTGATGCCAGTGAGTGAGTATGTCACCGTGTCGAACGCGGACCTGGCAGCGGTGATTGCCTATGTTCGGTCGGTGGCCCCGGTGAATCGGGGTATCCCCCCATCGAAAATCAAACCGATGGGACGGCTCCTTTATGCCCTGGGGCAGTTTCCGGTGGTCGAGGCGGACTTCGCCGATCACGGGGCCGAACCGGCGCCCGACCGGGAACCCGTGTCAACGGTGGAGTATGGGAAGTATCTGGCCACTATCGGTGGGTGTTTCGGCTGCCATGGACCGGGGCTTTCGGGTGGGAAAATCCCGGGAGCGCCTCCCGACTGGAAGCCGGCTACCAACATCACGCCCGAAGGTCTCAAGGGGTGGACCGAGGCGGATTTCGTCACTGCGTTGAGGACCGGGATCAGGCCCAATCGGACTCCGATTGACACCTTGATGCCGTGGCGGCTCGCGGGGCAGATGGACTCGATCGAGATGGGAGCGACGTGGCGGTTTCTTCAGTCCGTGCCACCCAAGCCGTACGGCAGTCGCTAGCGCCGGTTGCGGCGGTCGGAGACGCCTAACGGACCCCACCGGGCGGCCAGGTCGCCTCCGCCCCCGGCCGCCCCCCCTCCCCCCCCTGCTTCCATTGACATCCGATGCATCAAGCTTCACTATATACCCGGTGCTCAACCAAGGGTTCCGATGTCGTCGCTCGATCTGCTCCAGGGAACCCTCGATCTCCTGATCCTCAAAGCGCTCAGCTGGGGCCCGGCTCATGGCTACGCCGTGGCCCGCTGGATCGAGCGGCTCACCGGCAACAGCCTCGAGATCGGCGAGGGCTCGCTCTATCCGGCCCTTCATCGGCTCGAGGCCCGCGGGGCGGTCGAATCGGAGTGGCGGGTCTCCGACCGCAACCGAAGGGCCAAGTTCTACCGCCTAACAGCCGACGGACGGAAGGCGCTCCGGGCCGAGACGGCGGCCTGGGGCGACTTCGTCGCGGCCGTCGGGAAAGTCCTCCGCGCTAACGCCCAGCCGGGCTGAGCCATGGGCAACGACGAGCGGTGGCGGCGGGACCACCGGGTCGGGAAGACCGACCAGCCTGCTGAACTCGACACCGAGATCGGCTTCCACCTCGAGGAGCTGGTGAGTCAGCTTCGGGCCGAGGGGATGACGGCGGAGAAGGCCCGAGCGGAAGCGTTGCGCCGGTTTGGCGCGGTCGCCGCGGTGCGGGCGGCGGCCGGCCGGATCGACCGGCAGCGAGCCCGTCGAGCCGATTGGCTCGAGACGATTCGCGATTGGCTGATCGATGTTCGGTTCGCGGGCCGGCTCTTGTGGCGGACTCCCGGGTTTACGCTGCTGGCGGCGTCATCCATCGGGCTGGGCGTCGGAGTCACCGGCGCCATTCTGAGTGCGTCCCATGCGATCCTGGTTCGGCCGCTTCCATATCCTCGGGCCGAGGAGTTGGTGTCGGTCTATGCCCGGTGGGACCGCCGATCGGTTCGGGGATCGAACATCTCCTATCCCGATTACCTGGCCTGGCGCGACCGGAATCGGACCCTCGCGGGGCTCGGGATCTGGACTTGGTCGTCGCTGTCCCTCACTGACGGCGCCGGTGACGCCGAGCGGATCGACGGCGCTGAGATCGCGCCGGAGGTTTTTCCGCTCCTGGGGGTCCGCCCGATGTTGGGCCGGCCGATCGCTCCGGAGGACGCGGTCCTTGGGGCGGCGTCGGTGATTCTCTTGGGCCATTCGCTGTGGAGTCGCCGCTATGCCGCCGATTCTGGCTTGATCGGTCGCCCGATCGTCGTCAACGGCCGACCGACCGTGGTGATCGGAGTGATGCCACCCAAGTTCGCGTTCCCGGACGGCGAGGCGGCGTGGGTTCCGTTCATTCCGCTGCCGGACGAGCAGCATGGCAATCGAGGGTATGCCGGGGCGATTGGCCGACTGGTGGCCGGCGGCTCGGTTGCGGCGGCCGCAGCCGATCTCGAGCGGATCTCCGTCGATCTCGAACGGGAGCTTCCCAGCGAAAACCTCGACTGGCGGCCCGACGTCATGTCGCTTCGCGACGACCTCGTTGGCACCCTTCGGCGGCCCCTTCTGGTGTTCGTGGCGGCCGTGGCGTGTCTGCTCCTGATCGTTTCGGCCAACGTCGCGAATCTGCTCCTGGCCCGCGGGCTGGGCCGACGCCGGGAGATGGCGGTCCGAGCCGCGATCGGCGCCGGTCGCGGGCGGCTGCTCCGCCAACTGCTGATCGAATCGTTGACGCTGTCGCTTCTGGGGGGCGTGGTGGGCGTCGCGGTGGCCGCGCTGGGGATTCGGCTCTTGGCCCTCACCTTCCCCAACGGGGTTCCTTTCTTCCTGAGCCTGACGCTCGATCCGATGGCGATCGCCATCACGTTAGGCGTCACGGTCACCACTGGCGTGGTGGCCGGCCTGATGCCCGCCAACCGGACCGCTGGCTTCGACCTGGCGGCGGCGTTCCGCGACGGGGGGGCTCGGGGGTCGGTGGCGGCTCGGCCCGGTCGGGGCGGGTGCGGGCGGGGCTGGTGGTGGCCGAGATCGCGCTGTCGATCGTCCTGCTGATCAGCGGAGGCCTTCTCATCAAGAGCTTTTCGACCCTGGCCTCGACCGACCTCGGCTTCGATCGGAACGGCTTGGTCACCGCCCGGATCAACCTCCCGGCAGCCAGCTATCCCGGAGAGGGCCAGCGGGTGGTGTTCTATCAATCGTTGCTCGACCGACTGAGCCGCATCCCAGGAGTGACGGCCGCCGGATCGGCGCAAGGGGCGCCGATGACCGGCTGGAACGTCCAGAGCTCGATGGTGATCGAGGGGAAACCGCCTCGCGCTCCGACCGATCAGCTGGTGGTCCATTCCCAGGCGGTGTCCCCGACCTATTTTCAGGCGCTCGGCGTCCCGTTGCTTCGGGGCCGCGGGCTCACCGCGCTCGATCGCGACACGATCAACCCGGTCGCGGTGATCAACGACATTCTCGCCCGGGACGAGTTTGGCGACGCCGACCCGGTGGGGAGAAGGATTCGCTGGGGCCAGTCCGACATCCCCGATCCAAATCCTCGATGGGTCACCATCGTCGGCGTCGTGAAGTCGATCCGCCACTATCGACTCCCCCAGGAAATGGGGCCCGCGCTCTATCTGCCCTATGCGGCGTTCCCCGCGCCGCAGCAGGATCTCGTCGTCCGGGCGACCGCCGCCGATCCACTATCGGTGGTGCCGGCCATCCGGGCAGCGGTGCGAGAGCTCGATCCCTCGGTCCCGATCTTCCGGGTCGGAACCTTCGACCAGACCCTCGCGCGGGTCCTCTGGCAGCAGCGCCTTCAGGGGCAGGTGGCCGGCGTGTTCGCGGTGCTAGCGTTGCTGCTCGCGTCGATCGGGATATACGGGGTGATTTCCTACAGCGTCAGCCAGCGAACCCGCGAGCTCGGGATTCGGGCGGCGATCGGCGCGTCGAATCGAGACCTGACGCGATTGGTGGTGCGGGAAGGGGGGATGCTGGCACTTTGGGGGATCGGTATCGGCGCGGTGGGGGCGCTGGCGTTTACCCGCCTGCTGGCGGCGCTTCTCCATGGCGTCGAGCCGACCGATGGGCCGACGTTCGTCGCCGCCCCGGTCGTGCTGGCCGTGGTGACCTTGATCGCGAGTTGGGTTCCCGCCCGCCGGGCGGCGAGGGTGGACCCATTGGTCGCCATCAGGGAATAGGTCAGGTTGGGGAGCCCGGTGGGGGCCGTTGGGTGGTATTTTCCGGGATGGCGAGTGGAATTTCCCGGCCCACCATCGAGACCTTCCGGTCCCTCCTTCTCGCGGTCCTCGCCTTCGGCATGGCCGGGACCGAAATCGAATTGCTGCTCCTCGAGCATACGGACGGCTATTGGCAGCTGACCCCGGTCGTGGTGTTCGGAGTCGGCCTGGCGGCGATCATCTGGTGGCTCATCGCCCGGGGGCGAACGAGTCTCCGGGTGCTTCAGGGCGTCATGGCGCTGTTCGTGGCGTCGGGCATCGCGGGCATTATCCTCCACTACAACGGCAACGTCGAGTTCGAACTCGAGATGATGCCTGGCGTCCGCGGGTTCGATCTGTTCGGCAAGGCGATGATGGGGGCGACCCCAGCTTTGGCCCCCGGGGCGATGATTCAACTTGGCCTGATGGGGTTGCTGTATACTTTCCGGCATCCGGTGCTCGTTTCTCCTGATCAACCTTTGTCCCGTACCTCGGAGTACTGACATGCGTGCAACCAGTTTGTTCGTGACCCTGACAGCGATTGCGGTGACCACACTGCCGGCTCAAGTGGGCAAGCAGCCGGGCATGGTCGACCCGAATGTGGCGACCGAAGCCGAGCTCGTCGCCCTCCCGAACCTCAATGCCGATCTCGCCAAAGCGATCGTGGCCGGGCGGCCGTTCTTGAGCATGGTCGACCTCAACGCTCTGCTCGCGAAGTCGCTCAAGAAGGATCAGCTCACCACGCTCTACGGCAAGATGTTCGTTCACGTCAACCTCAACACCGCGTTGAAGGAAGAGATTCTCCTGATCCCGGGCCTCGGCCCCAAGATGCTCCACGAGTTCGAAGAGTACCGTCCCTACAAGGCGCTGGCGCAATTCCGCCGGGAAATCGGCAAGTACGTCAACGCCACCGAGCTCGCTCGGCTCGAGGGGTACGTCTTCGTGCCAATCAACGTGAACAGCGCCACCGATGAGGATATTCTCACGATCCCCGGGCTCGGACGACGGATGTTAGGCGAGTTCAAGGAGTATCGCCCGTACCCGAACATCGAGAAGTTCCGCCGCGAGATCGGCAAGTACGTCAACGCCAAGGAAGTGGCTCGGCTCGAGCGGTACCTGACCCTGAATTGATGCGAGCCGTTCTCACGGTGGGTCACGGCGACCGGAGCCAGCTCCAGCTCCGGAGCGACTATCCCGACCCGGTGCCCGGCCCGGACGAGGTGATCATCCGGGTCGCGGCGACCGCGGTCAACTACCACGACATCTTCACTCGGCGGGGAATGCCGGGGATCAAGATCCCGTTGCCCGTCGTGGTCGGGTCCGACGTCGCCGGCGAGATCGTTCAGCTCGGGTCTTCGGTGACGGGGTGGGCCCTCGGTGCCCGGGTTCTGGTCGATCCAGTGATTCGGGATGGGAAGCACTTCGGGATGATCGGCGAGGTGGTCGACGGCGGCCGAGCCGAGCTGTGCAAGGTCCCCGCGAGCCAACTGATTCGAGTGCCGGCCGGAGTGTCCCTGGAGGACGCGGCCTCGTTGCCACTCGCTTATGGCACGGCCTATCGGATGATGATCGACCGTGGTCGGGTGGCAACGGGCGAAAGGGTCGTCGTGCTGGGTGCCAGCGGTGGGGTCGGCGTGGCCTGCGTGCAACTGGGCAAGTTGTTAGGCGCGGAGGTCGTGGCTTGCGCCAGCTCCGCGGCGAAGCTAACCCGGCTCAAGGCGTTGGGCGCCGATCATTGCGTCGAGTATACCACGACCAAGTTTGTCGATGCGGTGAGGCAAATCTACGGGAAGCCCCGGATCAGTGGCGGCGGCGGCGTGGACGTGGTGGTCAACTTCACCGGTGGCGATACCTGGATCGATAGCCAGAAGTGCCTTCGGGTGGGCGGCCGAATCCTGACTTGCGGTGCCACCGCCGGGTTCGAGCTCAGCACCGATGCTCGGTACCTCTGGACCTACGAACAGGAGATGATCGGCTCCAACGGATGGACCGTCGAGGGTCTAGTCAAGCTGATGGAGCTAATCGAGTCAAGGCAACTGTGCCCGGTGATCGATGAGGTGCTTCCGCTCGAGGAGGCCGCGGAAGGGGAGCGGCTGCTCGAGGATCGAGAGGTATTCGGCAAGGTGCTCATCAGACCGTGATCGACCGGACCAACCTGGGCGACCTGCTCCCCCGCGAGGCACTCGATCATCCCTCGATCATCGACTGCCGTGTTGCTGGTTCCCCTCGAACCTGGTCGACCGGGGAGCTCGATGCGCTGGCGAACGCGATTGTCCGGGGGCTGGTGCGTCGTGGCTTCCGACCCGGCGACCGGATTGCGATCCTCTCGGGGAATCGGGCCGAGTTCCTGGCCGCCTATCTCGGAACGATGCGGGCCGGGCTGGTCACCGTGCCGATCAACTTCAAGCTCCCCAAGGAGACCATCCACTACATCTTCGCCGATGCCGAGGTGAAGCTGGTCTTCGTCGATGCCGAGCGTCGGGGCTTGGTGCCGGAGGGCGTGGCGGTGGTGGAGCTCGATGTCGATGGCTCGGAAGGGCTGCTCGGCCTGCTCGACCACGGGGATTGGGACATAGTTCGGCCCGCCGCCCAAGACATTGCCAAGGTGCTCTACACCTCAGGGTCGACCGGTCGGCCGAAGGGGGTGCCGCTGCCGCACGCGGGCCAGCTCTGGGCGGTGACCAAGTACTATCTCGGGCCGGAGCAGGGTCGCCTCGATCGGACGCTCGTGGTGGCGCCGACCTACCACAAGAACGGGCTCTTCTTCTCGATGATGGCGTTGTCGAACCAGATGACCATCGTCTCGCTCCCGAAATTCGAGGCTCGCAGCTACCTGGAGGCCGTCGCTCGGTATCGGTGCACGGTGCTGACCGGCATTCCGACCATGTTCGCGCTCGTCGCCAGGGAACGGGATCTGATCGAGTCGCTCGACTTCTCGGCGGTCCGGTTGGTGACGATTGGATCGGCGCCGCTGACCGGGGCGTTGGTCGAGCGGGTCAAGGCAATCTTCTCGAACGCCGAGGTGACCAACGGCTACGGGACGACCGAGGCCGGGCCCTGCGCTTTCGGGGTCCACCCGGCGGGGTTGCCGCGACCAGAGCTATCGTTAGGCTACCCGTTCCCGGACATCGAGTGGCGGTTGGTCGAGGGCGTCTTCGAACTCAAGACCCCGGCGTTGATGCCTGGTTATCTTTACTTGCCCACGGCGACCGCCGAGAAGCTCAGGGATGGCTGGTACTCCACCGGCGACATCATGAGGCACGACGAGAACGGCTTCTTCTACTTCGTGGGTCGGGCGGACGACATGTTCGTCTGTGGGGGCGAGAACGTCTACCCGGGCGAGGTGGAAAAGCTGCTGGAGCGACACCCGGCGGTGTCCCAGGCGTCGGTGGTGCCCGTGCTCGACGAGATCAAGGGTCAGATCCCAGTGGCGTTCGTTGTTCCCACCAAGGGGACCGTTCTCGACCCCGAGAGCGTCAAAGCATTCACCCTCGCGAACGGGCCCGCGTTCGCCCATCCGAGGTTCGTCGTCGTCATCGAGACGATTCCGGTGGCCGGCACTCACAAGGTCGATCGGCGAGTCCTGATCGACGAGGCAACCCGAATCGTCCGAGCATCCGGCCGCCGATAGGTCCCCCCGCGCCCCCCCCGCCACCGGGTGGCTCCTACCCCGGGCGCTCAGATGAAGTGGAAGAGGAGGTAGGACGCGAGGAGCACGGCGACCCAGAGGACCATGCTCCCCGTCGGCCAGGACCGGGCCAGCAGGCGCATGGGCCCCCGGCTGCCCTCGGCCACCCGAAGTCCCGATCCGATCACCGCGAGCGCGGCGGCTCGAACGGTGGCGTCCACCCGCGACATCGCGGCGGCCAGCGGCCGAATGACCGCGGGCGCCAGCCGGCGGTAGAACCAGTCGGCATCGAGATGAACGGCTCGCAGCTCCGCGGGATAGATGCCGGTCTTCTGGAGCGCCACGGACGCCAAGGCACCGAAGAACAGCAGTTGGACCTGGGTGAGGACGTGGGTCGCGTCGTACGGATTGTAGCCGGTGGAATACGGGAGGAGCCGGTAGAGGGTCTGCTCCGGAAACACCCCGATCACGATGCACAGGGTGGCCGCGATGAACATCGCCGCGAGCATGTTTCCGGGTGGCTCCGTGGTCCGGATGCCCGAGTCGTGTCCGAAGAAGGCGAAGTACGGGATCTTGATGCCTGCGTGGTGGAATACCCCGGCCGAGGCGAACAGCAGAGCCGGCCAGACCCAGAGATGGCCGGCCTCGAGAGTGGCGGCCATCACCATCGATTTCGACACGAAGCCGCTGAACAACGGGAATGCCGAGATCGACGCCGCGCCCACCATGCACAGGCCGGCGGTGATCGGCATCGTCCTGTGGAGCCCGCCGAGATCAGACCCGTTGATCCGGCCAGTCATGTACAGCACCGATCCCATCGTCATGAACAGCAGACCCTTGAAGATCACATCCGTGAACGCGTGCGCGACGGCGCCGTTCACGGCCAATGCCGTGCCGATGCCGATGCCCGTGACCATGAACCCGATCTGATTGATCATGCTGTACCCGAGCACTCGGCGCAGGTCGTTCTCGATGACGGCGTAGAAGATCGGGAAGCAAGTCATCACGGCGCCAACGTAGATCAGCATCTCGGTGCCCGCGAAACCCCGGGCGAGCGCGTAGACCGCGACCTTCGTCGTGAACGCGCTCAGGAACACGGTGCCGGTCGGGGTGCCTTCGGGATAGGCGTCGGTCAGCCAAGTGTGCAGCAGCGGGAACGCCGCCTTGATGCCGAACGCGAGCAGGATCAGCCAGGCGCCGAGCGACCCATCGAGCCCGATGTGGCCGAAGCTGACCGACCCGCCGGAAGTGTTCGCTCGCACCAACGCGCCCGAGAGCAGCAGCACGCCCGAGAGGATGTGGACCCCGAGATACCGAAACCCAGGGCGGGTGGCCTTCGGTTCGCCCCGAACCCAAATCAGGAACGCGGAGGTCAGCGCCAGGAGCTCCCAGAACACGAACAGGCTGATGAGGTCGCCGGCGAAGACGGCGCCGACGGCGCTGCCGGCATAGAGCATCGCGGCGGTGTGCTGGGTCGTCGCGCGATCTTCCCGGCCCAGGTGGAGGGCGAACAGATTGCCGATCAGGGCCGCGAGATGAAACAGGTAGCCGAACAGCAAGCTCATCCGGTCGACCTCGACGGGGACGAGTGAATAGCCGAGTACCTCCAACTCGACTCGGGTGCCGTCGGCCAGACCCATCAGGTGCAAGGCGCCGAGCACCGGGGCGAGGAGCAGCACGGCTTTGCGAACGGCGCCCCGGGTAACCGCGGCCGCGAGAGCGCCGGCGAACAGCGCGCCGAAGGGCGGGAGGTCAGTCCACATCGTAGTGGTCCTCGGACCTCATCAGCGCCCGGCGCATCTGCTTGGCGAGCACGACGAGAATCCAACAGGCCGCAAACCCGTACCACGCGTGGAAGCCGAACAGCCGCTCCCATGGATGGGCGATGTGCCGGTGAATCACCAACTCGAGGAGCACGAGCCCGGCGCACAGCCCGTAGAAGACGCGAAGCAGGCGGTCGACGTTCTTCTTCTGGTCCCAGGTGCCGGGCGGCTCGTCGGGGTCCTTCATCCGGGCGCGGGGAGCGAGCGGCGGTGGCTGCGGCTCGCCCCCGTTGGCGAGAGGCGGGTGTCCGTGATCGTGACTCAAGGCGCCACCATCCGCTGCACGAGTTGGTACACCGGGTCGGGGTACAGGAATAGGCCGACGGTCATTGCCGAGGTGATCGCCATCGCGACGACGGACGGCCAGGGCGCTTCGCGGACGGCTCCGTGGTCCACGCCGTCCGCCGGGTCCTCGAAAAATGCCCGGACCGGCACCTCCAGCAGATATACTGTGCTGAGGAGCGAGCTCAACATCAGCACCACCAGAAGCCCGATCTGTCCGGCCTCCAACGTCGCCAGTCCGAGGAGCCATTTGCTCCAGGCGCCCCCGCCGGGCGGCAGTCCGATGATCCCCACCGCGCCGATGAAGAAGGCGGCGAACGTCAGCGGCATCCGGCGACCGAGGCCCGCCATCCGGCGGATGTCGGCCTCGTGGGCCGCCACCAGCACGGCCCCGGCGGCGAAGAACAGCGTGATCTTGCCGAACGCGTGGGTGGCGATGTGGAGACCGCCACCGACGACGCCAGCCTGGTTCGCCAGCATGGCGCCCAGCACGATGTACGAGAGCTGACTGATCGTCGAATAGGCGAGTCGGATCTTCAGGGTGCTCTTCCGGAGCGCTACCAGCGACCCGATGAAGATCGTGGCGCCGGCCGCCCAGGCGAGCCAGGTCGTGACCGCGAGCGATCCCAAGAGATCGAGGCCGAAGATGTAAACCGCTACGGTCAGGATCGTGAACACGCCCGCCTTGACGACCGCCACGGCGTGTAAGAGCGCGGAGACCGGCGTCGGTGCCACCATGGCAGCGGGCAGCCACCGATGGAAGGGCATCACTGCCGCCTTACCGGCCCCGAACACGAAGAGCGCCAGAATCGCGCTGAGCACGGCGGGTGACGCGGTGCCGGCCAGGATGCCGCCCGGCCGGAAGTCGGTCGTTCCGGCCAGCTGCCAGGTCCACACGATGGCCAGCAGCTGGAAGGCGATCGAGGTGGTGAGCAGGACGCCGAGGTAGACGCGGCCGGCCCGTCTCGCCTCGTCGGTCTGGTGGTGGGTCACCAGAGGGAAGGTGGCGAGCGTCAGGACTTCGTAGAACGCAAAGAGGGTGAAAAGATTGGCCGCGAACGCCACGCCGAGAGTTGCCGCGATCGAGATGGCGAAGAATCCGTAGAAGCGGCTCTGGTTTTCCTCGTGGTGAGCGCGCATGTAGCCGATCGCATAAAGCGTCGTCACGATCCAGAGGAAGGAGGCGATCAGCGCGAACATGAGCCCGAGGGGCGCCACCCGGAGCGCCAGCGGCACGCCGGCCACGACCTCGACCAGCACCAGCTCCGGACGGGCCCCGGCCAGCACCGGCTCGAGGAGCGACCACGCGAGAGCCAACGTCACCACCCCGGCGAGGAGGCTCGCCGCCTCGCGGGCGTCGGGCCGGCGGCGCAGCGCGAGGACGAGGAGCGCGCCGACCAAGGGTGCCGCTGGCACCAGCGCCACGGTGATGGCCGGATTCACCGAGAGATCCTCATCAGCTGCTCGGCCGCGCGGGTCGCCAGCTCGGAAGTGAGCGTCGCGTTGATGCCGAAGAACAGGTTGGCGATGGTCAGCCCCCAGATCGGAACGAGGAGGCCGAGCGGCGCTTCCCGCGCCGAGGAGCCCTCGGGCAAGGGGCTGAAGTAGGCGGCCTCCACGACCCGCCACACGTACGCGGCCGCGAGGAGCGATCCCACCAGCACCACGATCGCGACCCCCCAGAGCCCCTGCTCGAGGGCCGCGCGGACCAGGAGCCACTTGCTGACGAACCCCACCGTCAGGGGAACGCCGATCAGGCTCAGGCCGCCCACCACGAAGGCCGCCATGGTCCATGGCATCCGGCGCCCGAGGCCGGCCATCGCCTCGATCCGGACCGACCCGACCCGGTACATCACGGCCCCCATCGTCATGAAGAGGGCGCCCTTGATGAGCGAATGGTTGAAGAGGTGGATGATCCCGGCCGACACGCCGGCGACCGAGGCGAGGCTGATCCCAACGACGGTGTAGCCGATCTGGGCGACACTCGAGTAGGCCAGCAGCCGCTTGGCGTTGGTCCGATAGACGGCGACCACCGAGGCGCCCAGAATGCCGATCAACGACAAGGGCATCAGGATCCGGTCGAGTCGCATCACCCCGAAGGTGAACTCGGTGCCGAAGACCGTGAAAAGGAACAGCAGCATCATGTACACGGCGACTTTGGTCGCGGTGGCCGCCAGGAACGCGCTGACCGCCGAGGGAGCGAACGTGTAGGCGTTTGGCAGCCAGAGGTGGAGCGGAAAGAGCGCGAGTTTGAGGCTGAAGCCCACCGTCAGGAACGTGAAGGCCACCTGGGCGGTGCGGGTGGGCGGCAGCGCCTGGAGCCGCTCGGCGAGATCGGCGATGTTGAGGGTCCCGGTGAGGACATACATCAGTCCGATACCGATCAGAATGAAGGTCGCGCCCACGGAGCCGATGATGAGGTACTGATACGACGCGGTGAGCGCCCGCCGGTCGTTCCCCATCGCGATCAGGGCGTACGCGGCCAACGAGGAAATCTCCAGAAAGACATAGACGTTGAACACGTCGCCGGTGGCCGCGATGCCCAGGAGGCCCGTCAGACAGAGGATGTAGGCGGAGTAAAAGAGAACGATTCGGCCGCGCTCGACCTCGCGCTCGACGCTCAGCAACGCGAAGGGGGTCACCACCGCAGCGATGGTGGCGACGATCAGGATCACGAACGCGTTGGCGAGGCCGATCCGATACTCGATGCCCCACGGGGCGGGCCACCCGCCCAAGGCGTAGCTCACGGGCCCGCTCAGGAGCACCTGGTTGAGCAGGCTCACCGCCGCGAACATCGTCCACCAACTCGCGGCGACGGCCACCGCCCACGCCGCCCGCGGGTGGCGGGACAACGCCGCCAGCGGCGCCGCAACCAGCGGAACCACCACGAGCAGGACGGGGAGATGCTGGTTCAAAAGGCCTCGTCGTGCTCGTGGATTTCGTCTTCTTCCACGGTGCCAAACGCCTCCTTGATGCGGATCGTCAGCGCGAGACCGACGGCGGTGACGGCGACGCTCACGACGATGGCGGTGAGAATCAGGGCGTGAGGAATGGGATTCGAGTACCGCACCCCCGTCCCCGCGACCAGAATCGGCGCCGTGCCCCCCAGGATCTTTCCCATGCCGATGTAGAGGAGAAACACCGAACCCTGGAAAATGCTCAGGCCGATGAGCTTCTTGACGAGATTGGCTCGGGCGATCAGGGTGTAGAACCCCAACATCATGAGGAAGATGACGACCCAGTAGAAATAGTTGCCGAGGATCGTCACGGGCGGAGCCGCCTCCGTCCGGCGAAGACGTAAAAGATCGTCACCATCACCCCGAACACCGTCACCAACACTCCGAACTCGACCAGCATGATGCCGGCGACCTGGGCGCCTTTGGGATCGCCAAGGAGAGGGCCGTACTCCAGGAAGTTCGCGCCCTCGGCCACGGTGACGATCCCGACGCCGGCGAAAATCAGCACCCCAAGCGCCGCGCAGACATACCCGACCCGCGGCGGCAGCACTCGCTGGGCGTCCTCGAGGCCGAAGACCAGCACGTAGAGGATGAACGCCGTGGCGAAGATCACCGCCGCCTGAAACCCGCCCCCCGGGCCGTAGTCGCCATGGAACTGGACGTACAGACCGAACATCAGAATGAACGGGATCACCATCTTGGCGCCGACCCGGAGGATCACCCGGTCGTCCAATGGGGCCGCCCCGCGGGCGGCGGTCGCGGCAGGCCGCGCCTCCGACCCTCGGCGGCTGAGCGGTGGCCCGCTGGTCAACAGCAGTAGCACGCCCACCGCCGCGGTGAAGATCACGGCCGTCTCTCCCAAGGTGTCGTACGCCCGATAGGAGGCGAGCACCGAGGTGACCACGTTGGGAATCCCGATCTCGTCGATCGACTCCTCGAGGTATCGTGGGGCGACGTGCTGATGGACCGGATTGCCGGGATCGCCGAACCGGGGCACGTCGAGGGTCCCGTAGACGAGCACTCCCCCGGTCACCAGTACCACGAAGAGCGGGAGAATCGGCTGCCGGACCGGCCGCTTCTCCTTTCGCCCGACGAGCGACAGCGTGCCGAGCATGAGGACGGTCGAAATCCCGGCGCCCACCGCCGCCTCCATCAGAGCGACGTCCACGGCGTCGAGAGCGACGAGTAGCGCGGCGGCGAGCAGGCTGTAGATCCCAGCCAGCATCACGGCGGCGAACAGGCTCCGGAGGCGGATGATCGCCGCCGCCGTGATCGCGAGGAGCGCGAGGAGCGCGATGTGGATGACGGCTTCCATCGCTCAGTCCCGCCGGGCCGGCGCGGCCCGGTAGGGCTCGACGTGACCAGCCCGGGCGGCGCGGGCCAGCGCGTGGGTTCCGACCGGACTCGTGAGGAGCAAGAAGGCCCAGACCAGCAGGAGTCGCACGGTGACGAGAGTGAAGCCGGATTGAAGGGCCAGGGCGAGGAGAATGCAGCCGGCGCCGATGGAATCGGTCATCCCTGCGGCGTGGAGACGAGTGTAGAAATCGGGCATCCTGATCAAGCCGAGCGCGCCGACGACGACGAAGAACACGCCGCTCGCGATCAGGATCCAGCTGAGGCCGTCGATGACCATCGCCATCAGTCCGCTCCTCGGTCGGGCCGCTGCCGGCCCGCAAGCCCGCCGTACTCGAAGAACCGCAAGACGGCGATGGTGCCGATGAAGTTGATCAGCGCGTAGACCAGGCAGAGGTCGAGGAAGTCGGGCCGCCCGGTCAGGAACCCGGCCACCGCGATGAGCACCACCGTCTTGGTGCCGAACGTGTTTACGGCGAGCACCCGGTCGTAAACCGTGGGTCCGAGCAGGGTGCGGACCATGGCCAACAGCATGCTCACCAGCACGCCGCCGGCCGCGACGGCGAACATCATCCGCCGTGCTCCACCCAGGTCACCCGCCGGCCCATCTCGTCTTCCTCGCCCTTCTGAATGTCCACCCAGGTCAGCGAGTGGATCTCCAACTCGTCACCGTGCACCCCCATGGTGACGGTTCCGGGCGTGAGCGTGATGGAGTTGGCGTACAAGGCGCGGCCAAGGTCGCTCTTCTGGCTGGTGTGGTAACGAGCGACGATCGGGCTGATCGGCAGGCTGGGCGTGAGGATGATCCGAGCGACCCGGAGCGCGGCGATCAGGATCTCCTTCATCAGCCACGGGATGTACACCAGGAGCCGCCAGCCGAGCTCCAGCGGGAGCCCCTCCTCGTCGATCACGTCCATCCGGCGCGCGAGGTACACCACCAGGGCCGCGGCCGCCACGCCGAGCCCGAGCAGCAGCGCATTGTAATGGCCCGAGAGCAACAGCCAGAATCCGAAAAGGATCATGCCGAGCCCGAAGGCGCGGAGTCGGGTTCCGCCCGGGTGCTTCGGCACGCTATTTCCTTGCATGGTGGCGCCTTTCGTCGGACCAACGGAGGCCGAATCTACCCGTTCGGCGCCGAGCCCGTCCATGACGCGCCCCGGATGGGCAGGAACCCGAACCATGCGGCCTGAGGCGGACGCCGTCAACCTCGTAGCCGCCCTCGACGGCGTTCGGCGGTCCCACCCATGAGATTCCTTCGCCATTCGCCAGCTGCCGCGCGGGGATGGCGGGACACGGCCGGGCGCGGTACACTCAGCCGTACCCAGCAACCGATCCAGGCAAAGCCCTCGATATCCCTCCCGGAGGCCCCGTGGTGAATCGCGCTTTCTATCCGCTCGCCGTCGTCGCACTGTTACTACCCTCGGTGGTTGCCGCCCAGACGCGAGAACGGCTCAAACTCCAGGACTACCTCGAGTTCGAGGACGCCCAGGACCCCCGGCTCTCACCCGACGGGAAGCAGGTCATCTACACCCGCCGTTTCGTCGACAAGCTCAACGATAGTTGGGAAAACGCCCTCTGGATTCTCAACGCCGACGGTAGCAAACATCGATTCCTGGCCAAGGGCGGCGGCGCTCGCTGGTCGCCAGATGGCACCCGAATCGCCTTCGTGGCTGAAGGGCAGCCGGGTGCCCAGGTGTTCGTCCGGTGGATGGATGCCGAGGGGGCAACGACCCAGATCACCCGGGTGAGCCAGGCGCCGGGCGACCTCGAGTGGTCGCCGGACGGGAAATCGATCGCCTTCCGGATGGTGGTGCCGATGAAGGAGGGCTGGAAGGTCGACGTGCCGGCCGCCCCGGCGGGCGCCAAATGGACCGAGGCGCCTTACGTCGTCGAGAAACTGAACTACCGGCGCGATCGGGAGGGGTTCACCGACGACGGGTTTCGCCATCTGTTCCTGGTGAGCGCCGAAGGCGGGACCGAGCGCCAGCTGACGGACGGCCCATACGATCACGGACCGGTGAGGTGGTTCCCCGACGGTCGGTCGATCGTCACCAGCGGGAATCGGAGTGAGAACGCCGATTGGGAAGTGCGGGAGAGCGAGCTCTACCGGATCGACGTCGCCACCAAAGCGGTGACCCAGCTCACTCGGCGCAAGGGGCCCGACGGCCAGCCGACGATCTCGCCCGACGGGAGGCTGATCGCCTACACCGGTTTCGATCTCACCGACGACACCTGGACCGACGCCAAGCTCTACCTGATGAACGCCGACGGATCGGGTATCCGGGTCTTGACCCCGACGTTCGATCGGTCGCCGCAGGGACTCCTTTGGGCGGCCGACGGCAGCGGGATTTACTTCGCGGCCGAGAACCACGGATCGAGGAACCTCCACTTTGTCCCGATCTCGGGCGAGCCCGTTAGGCAGATCACCCAGGGCGACCAGCTTCTGGGTATCACCGGGATCGACAAGCTTGGCACGGCCGTGGGGATCTTGACCGCCTGGAACAAACCCAACGATGTGGTGGTATTCAGCCTCGCTCGGCCGCAGCAGGTCACCCAGATCACCGCCGTCAACGAGGATCTCTTCGCTGGCAAGGAGCTCGCTACCCTCGAGGAGATCTGGTACTCGTCGGTCGGGGGGTTCCGAGTCCAGGGCTGGATCGCCAAGCCTCCGGGCTTCGATCGAACCAAGAAATATCCGCTGATGCTCTCGATTCACGGGGGACCGCACTCGATGTACGGGGTCGGGTTCAACTTTGGCTGGCAGGAGCATGCCGCCAACGGCTACGTCGTGCTCTTCACCAATCCTCGCGGGTCGACCGGGTACGGGAGCGCCTTCGGGAACGCGATCAAATTCGCCTACCCGAGCCAGGACTACGACGACTTGATGGCCGGCGTCGACACGGTCGTGAACCGCGGGTACATCGACGCCAAGAACATGTTCGTCTTTGGCTGCAGCGGCGGCGGGGTGCTCACTTCGTGGATCGTGGGTCATACCGACCGGTTCGCCGCAGCGTCGGCCAACTGCCCGGTCACCAACTGGCTTTCGTTCGTGGGAACTACGGATGGAGCCTTTTGGTACTCCAACTTCGCCAAGCTGCCCTGGGAGGACCCGAGCGAGCATCTCCGGCGATCGCCGCTGATGTACGTCGGCAACGTCAAGACGCCGACGATGCTGATGACCGGCGTCAAGGATCTGCGAACGCCGATTCCGCAGACCGAAGAGTTCTACATGGCCTTGAAGCTACGGAAGATCCCGACCGCGATGATCCGGTTCAACGAGGAGTGGCACGGGACCAGCTCGAAACCATCGAACTTCTTGCGGACCCAAGCCTATCTTCGCCACTGGTTCAACCGGTACTCCAGCAAGCCGACCGCGACGATGTGAGTTGTAGGGGCGGGCGGAAGCCCGCCCTCCCCGGGCTTGCCCAGACCGGAGACGCCGAAGACATGACGACTCGCCGCGACTTCGTTCATCACTCGATCGCTGCCGGAGCCTTGGTAGGCTCGAACCGGGCGAACCCTGACGGGGACGCCGAGCCGCCCCGTGCCGTCGACTATTACGATAAGCTCGGCGTGCCAAAGATCATCAATGCCGCGGGAACCTACACCTACCTGACTGCTTCGCTGATGCCGCCGGAAGTGCAGGCGGCGGTGAGCCTCGCCTCGAATCACTCGGTCCGACTCCGTGACCTTCAGACCGCAGCCGGCGCCTATATCGCGAACCGGCTTCAGTGCGAGGCTGCCTTGGTATCCGCCGGTGCCGCCTCGGCGCTCTCGCTCGGCACCGCGGGCTGTATGACGCTCGGGGCGCCAAATGGGTCGAAGGACCTGCCGGCCCGTGCCGACCAGTTCAAGACAGACGTCCTGATTCAGAAGGGGCACCGGCTGACCCACGAGCACGCGCTCGAGATGTGCGGCGTCAGGTTGGTAGAGGTCGAGACACTCTCGGACTACCAAAACGCCTTCACGCCGAAAACCGTGTTGGCCTTCTTCTTCAACGCCGCGGAGCAGGGGCAGATCGGACATGAGGATTGGCTTCGCGTCGCGCATGGGCATGGGGTGCCCTGCTTCCTCGACGCCGCGGCCGACGTGCCCCCGATCGCGAATCTCTGGAAGTACACCAAGATGGGGTACGACCTCGTCACGTTTTCGGGCGGGAAGGGGATTCGCGGCCCCCAGAATGCCGGTCTGCTGCTCGGCCGCAAGGATCTGATCGAGGCCGCGGCCGCCAACAACAATCCAACGGACCGCTCGCTCGGCCGCGGCATGAAGGTCGCCAAGGAGCAGATCGTCGGGATGGTGGCCGCGCTCGACTGGCTGCTCGAACAGACAGACGAGCGGATCGAGGCGGAGAGCCGCCGTCGCGCCGATCGGATCGTCAGCGCGCTGCACGGCCTCCCCACGCTGACGACGGAGATCGTCGTTCCCCCGACGGCGAATCACGTGCCCCACCTGATGATCCGCTACGATCAGCGGCGGATCGCGATCAGGCCGATCGATGTCGCCGCCGCCCTTCGTGAAGGACACCCGTCGATCGAGCTCAACCCAGGCACCGGTCGTCCGTCCGGGGCGGCCGGCCTCCGCTCCGACGAGAACACGATCGTGGTTGGACCATGGATGATGAAGCCGGGCGACGACGCGATCGTCGGGCGCCGACTCCGGGCCGTGCTCGACGGCGCGCTTCGCTCCGGTGCCTGACCTGCCAAAAGCGCCTCATCGCCGTCCGCGACCGCACCAAGCATGAGCGTTCTGACCCTTGGCGAAACGATGGCATTGTTCGACCCGGCGGCCGAAGGGCCACCCTCGATCGGGATGTCATACACGCTCCGCCTTGCCGGCGCCGAATCCAACTTCGCCATCGCGGTGGCACGACTCGGAGTTGCGGTGCGGTGGATCTCGCGAGTCGGCGACGATGCTATCGGCAAGCTGATCATCCAAACGCTTGCGGCCGAGGGCGTGGACGTGACCTTCGTCATCGGCGAGAAGAGCGCGGGGACCGGTGCGTTCCTGAAGGTCCGCGATCGGGGACGCACTCGAGTCCAGTACTTCCGTGGGGGTTCCGCGGCCAGTTACCTGGAGAGCGGGGATGTCCCGGATCAGGCGCTCGAGGGGGTGAGGATCATCCACCTTACCGGCATCACGCTCGCGCTGAGCGAGAGCGCCAGCCGACTCGTGTCTGAGGTCGCCGGGCGGGCGCGGGATCGCGGGATCACGGTCACGTTCGACGCGAACTACCGGCCCGCCCTCTGGCCGAACCCCCCGGCGGCGCGGCGGGCGCAGGAACGATTGCTGGATTGCGTCGATTGGTACTTCTGTGGCGAAGACGAGGCTCGCGTGCTCTCGGGCTCAGGCGAGGCGGAGGCGCTCGACGCCCGGATCCGCTCGGCTGGGGCGAGACGGGTCGCGATCCGGCTCGGCGAGCGAGGGGCGTTCGTCGAAGGGGCGATCGTCCCTCCGCCCGATCTCGTCACGGTGCGTGACGAGATCGGAGCTGGAGATGCGTTCGACGCCGGGTTTGTCTACGGACTGCTGCACGGGTGGGAGCCACCGGCCTGCGCGCGGAGCGGACACGTTATCGCCGCCCACGCCGTGCAGGGGACCGGCGACTGGGAAACCCTCCCGCACCTCAACGACGTTGCCAGCCTGCTGCAACGCCCCTGACACGAGCGGGGCGGGCGGGCTTCCGCCCGCCCCCTACGGGTTGGTTACCTGCTGGCTGGGGTGTAGCTCAGGTCTGGCCGCGCCGCGGCGACGAAACTACTGGTCCGCCGAACGACGTCGTCGAGGACGTTGAGCAGCCGGTCGGCCTCGAACTCGCCATACGCCTTGACCAGGATTTCCCGATTCTGCGCCGGGGTGAATTCCGCCCACTTGTTGGCCGGTCGGACGATGGCGTAGGCCGGAGTGTCGCTGCCAAGGAGCACGCTGAGCACGAAATACCGGTACGGCGAGTTCGCCAAGTTGTGCGCGTCTCGCAGTTTTCGGAGGTAGTTGGTGTATTCCGCCGTCTTCCCCGCCCGAACGTACACGTAGGTGACCCAGTTCATGGCTTTGGCGGGCTCGGTCGCCGGAATCCGGCTCAGGCTGTCCAACCGTAGGCTGACCAGCGACCGCGTCGACTCGAGATACGGCGCCACATTCAAGTTGACGTCGGCGAGATCGGCCGGGGTGATACCCGCGGCTAGATCTTGATCTTCCCATCGCAGGTTAGGATAAACCACCCGGTATTGCCCGACGCCGTCGCCGGCGGCCACGGACGAGACAGTGATGGTCCGGGCGTCTTTTTGGGCCGCGTGCCAGGCTTGGTGCTTCTTGAGGCCATCCTCGAGCTGTTTCGCCATCCCCTGTTTGGGGCTGAGGACGAAGATGAAGTTGATCCGGCCACCGGTGTCCTGCTGGGCGCTGAGGGCCGGCGTCAGCATCATGAGCGTGAAGAGCGAGGAGGTCGCGAGCCGTAGAGTCATCGCACTCCAGGATGTGTTGGGGAGGCACTATTGTAGCCTCCGGACGGCCTCTTGGCGAACCCGGAAGCGGGATACTCGACCTGGTGCGATCTGGCGGCCCGGGTACATTCGAACGATTCCGAACCAGGGAGCGGATCGTTGCCCAAACCCTCTGACCGGTTGGCTATCGTTACCGGCACCAGCTCCGGCATCGGCCGGGCGGTGGCCGACGAGCTGCTCCGGCGCGACTGGACCGTCGTCGGCGTGTCGAGGCGACCAGTCGGGTTCGAGCATCCGGGCTACCAGCACCTGATCCTCGACCTCCGAGATCTCGCGGCCCTGGCCTCCCGGCTCGAAAGCGAGTTGGGCCCAACCCTCGGCGCTCCGACCTGGCGGCGGATCGGTTTGGTCAACAACGCCGCCACCGCCGATCCGCTCGAGCCGCTCGAGCGGGTCGATCCGGTGGAGCTGAACCACATCTTGGGGCTCAATTTGGTGGCGCCAATCTGGCTGATGGGGCTCGTGGTGCGCCGTGGTCGGCCTGAAGCCGCGCTCCGAATCGTGAACGTGTCGTCCGGCGCCGCCACCCAGCCGTTTCCTGGCCTCGGTGGCTACGCTGCGGCCAAGGCCGCCCTCAGGATGGCCGGGATGGTGCTCGCGGTCGAGTTGGCGTCGCCGCTCCGACCGGAAGGGGCCCGAGCCGATGCCGCGATTCTCTCCTACGAGCCGGGCATCGTCGACACCGAAATGCAGACCACCGCTCGCTCGCGATCCCCGGCCGCTTTCCCCTGGGTCGGGATGTTCACGGGCTTCGCGCGGGACGGCCAGCTGATCCCGCCATCGGGACCAGCCGGCGAGATCGCCGATTTCCTGGACGGCGATTTCAAGGCGGGCTTCGCCGAGCGTCGGATCGGCGGTTGAGCGGGACGCCTCTTGGCAGCCGCCAGGGCGCAATGGTCCTGGGAGGCGCGGAGTCCCACCAGCCGATCCGCCCGGTCGAGGCGCGGAAGGGCCGCGGCGGGCCCGCGGATTCGCGCCGCGGTGAGCGCCTTGAAGAGAAGCGCCTCGGCCTCCACGAGGGGAATGCCCCCCGCCAATGGAAGCCTCGAGCGCCGCCTAGGGTCGCACCTCGAAGCCCACCAGCATCGACCGACCGGCTGGCGGGTTGCCGTTGTGCCGCTCGAACCGGTCCGACTTGGTGAGATTGTCGACGGACAGGTAGGCGGTGAATTCTCGGGCGACGTCGACGGAGAGGTTGAGGTACGGCTTGATGATCCCCGGGTATCGGATCAGGTAGTCCCGCGGGCTCGGCCGGGCGGGCGCCTCATCGGCCGCGACTCTCACGAGCTCGGCCCAATCGTGACCCATCCACGACCCCAGGTAGGTCGCCCCGACGGCGACCTGGATCCGCCGACCGAAATACGAAACCCGCGCCGACCCCGACGCCTTGGGAACTTCGGGGAGCTGATCGCCGAGGCGGAGGAACCCGGAGTAGCGCGGCGCGATCTGGACGACTTCGCTGGTGGTGGCGTAGTAGAGCGCGTCGACGCCGACCGGTCCCAACCGGTATCCCCCTTCGAGCTCGACCCCGGTGTTGCGGATCGCCCCGAGGTTCTGGAATTGATAGCTGGGCTTGAGCCCCGTCACCGCCGGGTACACCACTCCCTGGATCAAGTCACTGGCGAGTTGGTTGAAATACGTTGCGCGGAGGTATCCCGCCGACCCCGCGTAGAGGTCGGCTCCGAGCTCGATTCCCGCCTGCGACTCCGGCGCCAGGTTGGGGTTCTCCCGTTGCCAGACCCTCGGTGTGGCCATGGCGCGGCTCATCCCCGGCTCGGGCGGCCGGATCCCCTTGCCCCACCCGCCCCGAAGCCGCAGGGCCAGGCCACCGAGCGGCTTGGTCCACGACGCCCCGATACTCGGCGCCCAGGCGGTTCCGACGTCGGTCCCGAAGCTGCTGCTCCACTCGGCGCGAGCGCCGCCGTTCACCAGGAACGGGCCCGCTCGGAGCTTGGCCTGGAGGAAGGCCCCGGCGTTTCGTACCCGGTCGTCGTAGAGTTCGACGTAATTGGTCGCGAGGTTGGCATCCCAACTCCCCCGCGAATAGGAGAGCAGCGCATACTCTACGCCCGCGGTCGTCGTGACCGAGCCGCTGGAGCCGAAACCAATCGTGTTGGCCAGGCTGTATCGGGCCGAGGTGCGGGCGGTGGTTTCGTGGCTGGCGTCGAGGGGCAGTCGATAGCTGGCGTAAGTTCCTCGCCCGGAGCCCAGCGCCCCGCTGGCGCGATCGTATCCCGCCACCAGCGTTTGGACCCAATGGTGCGACAGCTGATGCACGGCAGTGATCCCGAAGGTCGCGACGTCGACCTGGGCGGCCCCGGGCCCCGCGGAGGGCGTCACCGGGATCTGGCCGAGGAGCGCTTCGGCGAAATCCATCTGCCCGCCGCGAGCCGAGCCGCTGATCAGGAACGGGCCTAACGCGATCTGCCCGCCGCCGTGAGCGCTCCAATTCCTGGTGTAGGGCGCCGTCGTCGCCGTGCCGACCCGCCCGAGATTGCCGGTGGCCGCGAACGTCGCCCTGGGCCCGCCCCAGGTGAGGCCGCCAGCGTAATCCTGACGGAGGATCGTGGACGAGGGCGACTGGCGGTCGAAGGGACCGGCCGCGGCGTTGGCGTTGGCTTGGAGCTTTTCGGTCTCGCCGAAGGTGCCCTTCCGGGTGACGATCTGGATCACTCCATTGATGGCGTCGGACCCGTAGAGGGCGGCACCCTGCGGTCCTCGGATCACCTCGATGCGATCGATGCTACGGGGGTCGAGGAGGGTCACCAGCTCGGGCGACGCGATCTCCACACCGTCGATGTAGGTCTTGAGCCCGCGGGCCGTGAACGAGCTGGCTCCCCGGACCGCCGCGATCTCGGCCGGTGGGCCACTCGGCCCTTGGTCCCAGAGCACCACGCCCGGCAAGGCCGTTCGGAACAACTCGGCGGTGCGAGAAAAGTGATAACCCTTGAGATCGGCGCCGCGCACCACGCTCAACGCATTCGGGTTGTCACGCTCGGGCGCGCCCGACACCGGCGTCCCCATCACGACTATCTGATCGAGCTCGCGGATTCCGGTAGCGATGTCGGGATAGGGCGACCGATCGCCTTCGGGCGCCGGAATCGGGAAGCCGGGCGCGACCACTACGGTTCCGCCGCCAATCGGGATCACCCGCAGTCCGCTGCCCTCCAGCAACTGCGCCAGGATCTGTCCAACCGACTGCTCCTCGAAGGACTGGGAAACCACCCGGCCGACCGGCACCACGTCCGGGCTGAACGCCAGCGGGACGCCGTAGATCGATCGAAGCCGGGTGAGCGCCACGCTCAGATCGACTCGATCGAACTTGATCGTTAGGCGCCGCGCGAGAGGGTCGGGCTGGGGCGGTTGGGCGGCCGCAGTCGCCCCGAACAGCAGCAACACCAGGGCCGCCGTCGTGGCGCGACCGGGCCTGTTCACGGCGCGGCCTTGAAGGCGAGTGTGATGACCCGCTCGGTGCGGAGCGCGGTGAGCCCCACCGCCGCTCCAATGGTGGCGAGGGCGTCGTCGAGCCGATCGGTCGGAAGGTCACCGGTGAAGGTCCGACCCCGGACCTCGACCGGCGCGTTGAACATGACGTCGTACCACCGTTCCATCTCGTCGAGCACCTGGCCGACCGGCCGATTCTCGAAGGCCAGGGTGCCCTTCCGCCAGGCGATCAGCCGCTCGACCGCCGCCCGGTGAACCACTTCGCCCTGGCCCGCCGGTCCGACCCGACCCAGGTCCTGGGGACCCAACATCATCGGCGCGCCCGAGCCGATCGTCACCGACACCGATCCGGAAACCACCGCGACCTTGATTTCGGGCGAAGTCGCGTCGATTTCGAACTCGGTTCCGAGGTCCTCGACCACGGCGAGGCGCGCCCGAACTCGAAACGGCCGCGCCTCGTCATGGTGGACCTCGAACCAGGCCCGGCCGTCGAGCAGCAAGCTCCGCTCAGACTTTCCGTAGCCCGGCTGGATGGTGAGCCGGGAGGCGGGCGCCAGCACGACTTCGGAACCGTCCGGCAGGCTGATCTGGCGCCGCTCCCCCACCGCGGTTTCGTACACCCTGGGACCCGACCGAGTGGCGAGCCAGACGCCAGCGCCGGCGACCACCAGGACGGCGGCGGCCGCCAGCCACCGGTAGGCGCTCCGCCGCGCAACCGGCATCAGCTCGAGATCGACGCTGGCCGTCGCGGTGGCGAGGCGACTATCCAGCCGGGTCCACGCTCGATCGACGTCCCAGGCGCCGGGGGTTTCTCGAGCCGCCCACGCCGCCTGGAGCCGGTCGAGCTCGGTCGCGTTGGCGGCGTCGGCCCCGGCCCAGGCTGCCACCTGGGCCCGTTCGGCCGGAGACGCTTCGCCGGCGAGATACCGGGCTAGTCGTTCGGAGTCCATCACGGCGTTGTACCAATGTATGGGTTGCGCTGGAGTGACACCCCGGGTCCTGGTTACCCTGACACCCTGGAGGTGCCCCAGTATCATATAGTTACTCCGTTTGACGGGGCGAGTCCACTTGGCTGGGGCGCATGGCGGATAACGAGGCGAACATCCGGGATCAGGTCGAGCGGCTCCGGGCGGGCGACCGGGAGGCGTTCGAGGCCGTTTTTCGGGCCTACTACCCTCGGCTGGCCGACTACGCCAACGGACTGGTCCGGTCCAAAGACACCGCCGAGGATGTGGTCCAGGAGGTCTTTGTGGCGCTGTGGACTCAGCGCGATCGGTTGACCAGTCCCGACAACCTGGTCGGCTATCTCTATCGGTCGGTGCGCAATCGGAGCCTCAATCAGATCCGACATCGCCGGATGGTCACGGACTGGCAGACCCGCCAGGCTGCCGAAGATCCTCCAGCCGCCCCACCCGCCGATCGTGAGGCGGAGAACGCCGAGATCGCCGAGGCGGTTCGGCGCGCCGTCGCCACGCTGTCACCCCGATGTCGCGAGGTATTCGAGTTGAGCCGCGATCGCGGTCTCACCTATCCGGAAATCGCCGCATCGCTGGGCATCTCGATCAAGACGGTCGAGACGTTGATGGGCCGGGCGTTGAAGGGTGTCCGTGCGCGACTGTCGGGTCTTCGTGGCTAGGCCCGGGCTCTCATCGCCGGTGTCCGCCGGCCCGCCTGTTCGCCCGCCGTCAGGGTCTTCGGCGCGATCTGCTGTCACTAGGGCGAGACCGGCGATTCGACCCGGTGTGCCTCGACACAACGAACAAAGGAGAGCTGCATCATGTTGCATCGTCCACTGCGGTTCGTGGGCGCCGTCGCCGTCGCCGCGATGGCCGCCGGGTGTTCCACCGATTCGGCCAGCCCCGATCCCGATCAGGATCTCGAGCTGGCGGCGACGTTCGACGCGATGTCCGGCGAGGCCAATGGGCGAGGAGACTCCGACGAAAGCTCGGCGTTCAGCGGGGCGGCGATGGCGGTGCGGTTAGGCATTCGCCCGACCGAAATCGCCGTCGTGGTCGGAGGCGAGAGTCGCCGATATCGAGCGTTCGTCCACGTCGTCCGGCACGGCCAGCGCGACGGAGCCCTGCCCGCGCTCCGCACCATGGTTGCCTATTTGCCCCAACTCGATAGTCGGCGGCCCGCGGAGGTTCTCTACATGGCGACCGCCGGCGACAGCGTGGTCGTCAGTCTGCCGAGTCTAACGGGCGTTCGGCCCAACATCGACGCGTTCGCGGTGGCGAGCTGGAAGGACCTGGTCAACCGACAGTACTGGGTAGCGACCGCGGGGAAGGCGGGGATCAAGCTGCAGAGCACCGGCGAAGCGTGCCCCAAGCTCTCTCCCAACGGCAACGTCAGCTGCAGCGTCGCCGAATTCGGGGTCCTGCTCGATGGCGAGTTCCACCCGTTGGTGCGGAACGAGCGGGGGAACGTCGACCGGAGCCGAGCGATGTCGATCGGCACTCGGTCCACCGGCGTCAACGGAGCGGTGTTAGTGTTCAACTAGGACGGATCAGGGCGGGTACGACGGGTAAGCCGGGTTGGAAGGATGGATCCGTCTCATTCTCTTCGTTCCGGCCTTCGCTGACCGGCGAATATCAGCAGGATAATCGTCGCAGTTGCTCCGAGCCCCGTCGTCCTTTCACGGAGCGACCGATGTCCGGATAACCACGCCCTCTTGACACCAGCCCAGTCATGTCAACGCCTGGTTAGGCTGCTCGCGGCGTCCCGGGTCGCACTACCTGGGACGCGAGAAAGCTGCGAATCTCCTTCGTGCACACCGTCGGCTGCTCGGTGCACACGCCATGCGTCCCGTCCGGGACGACCGTGCGCCGGACCCGTGGCAGCTGTCGCTCCAGTCCGGCGTCGATCGCGCGGAGCATCGGATAGCTCCGGCCGCCGCTGAGCATGAGCACCGGCCGGTCGAGCCACCGGACCTCGGCCCGGGGAGACCGCGGGGAAGGCATCGCGCGATGTCGTCAGCGCCTGCCACTCCCGCACGTTGGCGAAGAGCACCGCCCGAAGCTCTGCTGGGAGGGTGGTCGGACTCCCGGGCCCAATGAAAAAGTCGAGCGTGAGACGCATCGCCTCGGTCGTGTCTCCCCGGCGAAACGCGAGCCCCGCCGGCTCCAAGGTCCCGCCGACAAACTCATCGTAGAGCCGTCGGCCCTCGGGCAGGTCGGGCAGCCAGCGAAGGAGCGGGGGCTCTACCAGAACAAGGCTCCGTACGATGCATCCCTTCAGGAAGGTGTCCAATGCCTGCGGGTTCTGCGCGAGCTGAGCGTAGAGACTGCCAAAATTCTCGTGCACTGCTTGAGCGGTGGCAGACCGGACTGCCTTCGCACTATCTCGAATCGGGAAGCCGACGAAAATCAGCGAAGCGATGACCCCGCCCGCCGCAACGACTTGACTCAGAGCGGCAACCTGTTCGAGCGTCATGGAAACCTGTCAGACCTCGGGCCAGTGGGAGTTATCGGAGCGGTTGTGGCAACGCCGGACGGCGTGTTGCGTCCCATCGCAGCGGCGAAACACCGCTCCTCGACACAGTGCACGCGACGCATTGGGTGCATCCTGAGGCCATCCCGGAGTGCCGGCCTTACCGACGGCTCGTTTGTCCGCCCAACGGACCAGATTTCAACTGCGAGGGCGCTTGCGGCGCAGCCGCAAGATGGGCGCCCTCGTCAGTTGCAAATCTTTGTTATGCCTCAACGTGGACGCCCCCGCCAGCGACGCGGTCGCCGCCG
>Ga0187892_10000675_pt1 | contig 86070 bp, 68 predicted proteins | sample MA1701073metaG_FD_139345 | JGI IMG/M metagenome (GOLD analysis project Ga0187892, IMG submission 139345) | Bio-ooze microbial communities from a basaltic lava cave in the Kipuka Kanohina Cave System on the Island of Hawaii, USA - MA170107-3 metaG ... | reverse complement strand
GGGGCAGGTTTCCAACCTGCCCCACAACCCGGCGAACGACTAAACCAGCCGCGAGCGCGGTATGGGGCAGGTTGGAAACCTGCCCCACACCGCTGACGCAAATTCCTTGCCTTAATCTCATTGAGCGTCAGCGACCTGAGTCTCAGCAAGCTGACGCTCCCCGTACCGCGCCGGTTACTTTGCCCTTGAAGCAGCCGTCTTTCGGGAGTAGCGTTATCAATCGCTGCCGCGCTTATTGCCCCGGAGCGCGGATGGCGCTGATCGCCATTCGTACTCCAATCACAAACATGCAATAGAGGAAAGTGAGGAGAGAGTTATGAAGTCGGACATGGAATTCCCTGACGATTTTGAAGAACTCAGAGAAGAACGACGAGCGACAATTCGGGGGCGCCGGAACCGCATCTGGCTGATTTTGGCGCTTCTGGCCGTCGTGGTCATCGCCTGGCCCGCGTGGGCTGGAATTTATACCAACTGGCTTTGGTTCGATCAACTCGGCTACCAGACGGTCTTCAGGACGACTTTGCTGACCAAAGCATTGCTGGGCTTCGCCGTGGGATTGATCACGGCGGCGGTGGTCTGGTTCAACTTCAAACTGGCCTTGGGGCTCAGCCCCGGAGGCCTGCCCTCCGCGCGTTTTTTCATGGTTGAAGGCGAGCAGGTGCAGGCGCCGGATTTTTCGGAGTTGGTCAGGCGTCTGGCGCTGCCCGCCTCGCTGGCGGCTGGGGTGTTTGCGGGGCTGGCCGCCTGGGGGGCGTGGGAGATTTTCCTGCAATTCCGCCATCAGGTTCCGTTTGGTGAGGCGGACCCGATCTTCGGGCGCGACATCGCGTTCTATTTCTTCACGCTGCCGGTGATGGAAGCGGTCTCGAGATGGCTGTTTTTGGTCATCGTCGTCAGCCTGATCGGCGCGGCGTTGATTTACGCGTTGCGCGGCGCGGTGGACTTCAATCAAGCGCGCTTCAGGCTCAGCCTCGAATCAGGCGCGCGATCTCACGTGCTCGCCCTGCTGGCGGCGTTGTTTCTGGTCTTCGCCTGGCAGGCTTATCTCGAAGGGCCGAACCTTTTGTTCGGCGTCAGCGGGCCGGTTTCCGGCGCCAGTTACACGGACATCAACGCTTCCATGCCGCTTCTTTACGTGAAGATGGTGGTGGCGGCGGTCGTCGCGTTGCTGGCCGTGGCCAGCATCTTCCTCGGATCGAACCGGCTGATCTGGGTTGGCGCCGGCGTTTACGTGCTGACGATCGTTGCCGGATTTATTTATCCGGCTGTCGTGCAGCGTTTCTCAGTCGCGCCGAACGAGTTGGCCAAAGAGACGCCATACATCGAATACAACATCGCCGCGACCCGCAAAGCCTTTGCTCTCGACCGGGTCGAAGAGCGCGAGTTGTCGGGCGAAAAGACGCTTACCAGCCAGGACATTCAGGAGAACCGGCGGACGATCAAAAATATCCGGCTCTGGGATCAGCAGCCGCTGCTCGACACCTTCGCGCAGATTCAGGAGATCCGCACCTACTACGAATTCCAATCGGTGGATAACGACCGCTATCGCATAGACGGCGAATTGCAGCAGGTGATGCTTTCGCCGCGCGAACTGTCGTCGGCGAGCCTGCCCAACCGCAACTGGATCAACGAACACTTGGCCTTCACGCATGGCTTTGGGCTGACGCTGGGCCCGGTTGACCGGGCGACCTCCGAGGGTCTGCCCGCTCTTTTCATCAAAGACATTCCGCCGACCTCCACCGTGCCTTCGCTCAAGGTTGACCGCCCGGAAATCTATTTCGGCGAGATGTCGAACGACCGCGTCTACGTGAAGACCAACGCCAAAGAGTTCGACTACCCGGCGGGCGAAGAGAACGTCTTCAAAAATTACGAAGGCGAGGGCGGAGTCGCGATCGGTTCGCGGTGGCGCCAGTTGCTCTTCTCCACCCGGTTTGGCGACCTGAAGCTGCTGTTGTCGAACGACCTGACGCCGGAAAGCCGTGTCCTGTTCAACCGCAACATCGGCGAGCGGCTCTCGCACGTCGCGCCTTACCTGCGCTTCGACAGCGATCCGTATATGGTCATTCACGAGGGGCGATTGTTCTGGATCGCCGACGGTTACACGGTGAGTAATCGCTATCCTTATTCGCAGTCGGTCAACGGCGTCAATTACATCCGCAATTCGGTCAAAGCCGTCGTTGACGCTTACCACGGCGACACGCGACTTTACATCGCCGACGAACGTGACCCGTTGATCCAAACCTACTCGCGCATGTTCCCCGGCACGCTCAAACCGCTGGCCGAAATGCCCGAAGGTTTGCGCGCCCATCTGCGTTACCCGGAAGACATCTTCAAAATCCAAACGCACGTCTACGCCACCTATCACATGGACCAGCCGCAAGTCTTCTACAACAAGGAAGATTTGTGGACTCCCGCGACGATGGGTCAGCCGGCGGCCCAATCGGCCGACGCATCCGGCGCTGGGCAGGCGATGGAGCCGTATTACACGATCATGAAGTTGCCGGGCGAGCAGGCCGAGGAGTTCATCCTGATGCTGCCTTTCACGCCGAAGAACAAAGACAATCTGTCGGCCTGGATGGTGGCGCGCGCCGACGGCGAGCATTACGGCAAGCTGGTGGTCTACCGTTTCCCGAAACAGAAGCTGGTCTTCGGCCCGAAGCAGGTGGTCGCGCGCATCAACCAGGACCCGGAAATCTCGCGCCAGGTCTCGCTCTGGGACCAGCGCGGATCGAACGTCATCCGAGGCACGCTGATGGTCATCCCGATTGAAGAGTCGTTGATCTACGTGCAGCCGCTCTACCTGCGCGCCGAATCGGGCCGCATCCCCGAATTGCGGCGGGTGATCGTGGCGGCTGAGAACCGCATCGCGATGGAGCCGACGCTGGAAGCCAGCCTGGCGCGCATCTTCGGCGACGCTCCAACCGCCAGCCCGAAGACCGAAACCACGGCGCCGCAGCCCGGCGAGACTCTGGCTTCCGCCCAGCCTGCGGTCACGACAGTGAATCTGGCGGAGCAGGCCAAACAGCAATACGACCGCGCGCTCCAGGCGCAGCGCGACGGCGATTGGGCGCGCTACGGCGAGGAGATCAAACGGTTGGGCGCAACAATCGAACAGATGTCGAAACAGAAGTGATGGTGGGGTTTAGATCTCCCGCAGTACGCGGGGCATATGCCATATGTAATATGCGATATCGCATATTACATATGGCATATCGCTTTTCACTCATCGGGCTTTACCTGATCCTGAGCTGGACCGGATTACTGTTCTTGCCGTCAAGCGTGAAGGTCAGATTGACAAGGCCCGCGCCCGCCATTGACGCCGGAATTTGCAGGTTGACCTGATCGAGTCCGGCGAGATCCGGTTGCGCGCCGACGAACGATGGGGTGACGGCGGTTGCGCCGATCGTCATCGTCATCGCGGTCGAACCGTAGCGCAATCCTGTGCCGAACAACTGGACGAAATTGCCAGCCCCAACTTCTATGGGCGTGCCATCGGGGTTGCCCATCCGGATGTTGAAGTTCTGGCCATCGGTTGAAGCCACCGCGGCGGGAGCGCCTGTGCCGAGCGAATTCGATGTGAAGACTGCGGACGCGCTCTGCGAAACATTGAGCGCGCCGCGCGAGACAGTTCCGTCTCTCGCCACGGCGACCACCGCCGCTGGTCCGACCACCGTCTCTGCCGGAACCAGGTAGTTGATCTGAAGGGGCGAGACGAAGAACAACCGCGCCAGTACGCCGTTGACGTAAACCGAAGTGCCGTCGAGCGCGGTCGGCAGTGGCTGGCTGGTCGCCACGGCTACTTGCGAAGCGAGCCTAGTCCCGAATCCGGCGACAATCGCTTCGGGCGCGGCCAGATTGCCGAATCTCGCCGCGTCGGTCGTGGCCAGCGCGGTGGCGTTCACGCTCGCCGCCGCAGCGACGACGATGGTCAGCGGCGCCGACATCACTCCCTGAGCGTTGCGGGCCTGAACATGCAGCGTGCCCGCGTTGGCGCGCAACGCGCCCGGAATGATGACGCCCAATCCGCCGGTGTTGATGTCCAACGAAGCCATCACCAACTGACCATTGACCAGTACCGTGCTGGCCAGATCAATGCCCGTAACCAACAACCCGATCGGGGCGTCTGCGCTGCCGGTTTCGAGGAAGTAGGTGGTTGATTGTTGAACCACCGGGGGCGCGGCCAACGAGGTAAGCTGTGCGCGAACCGCCCCCCCCGTATTCACGCTCGTGTGCAGGTTGGCGTAAAAACCCGCCGGGTTCGCCACCATTCTCCGCAATGCGCCGAGTTGGGCGGCCGTGGTGATCGGGACTTCAATGCTGACCGAGCCTCTGCCAGTTGCAGATTGCAGCGGGTTCGCGCCGCTGAGGGGGGTACCTATAACGACGCCGGCATTGGCCCCTGCGGCCCCTTCGTGGATGTGCAACCCTGTGAATGTGGTGTTGGCCGGAAAATCCTGATATTGGATTGTGAAGGTCACAGCTCCGCCGATGATCTCGCCCGTATCGGCGTTGCGAGTCGGGTTGACTGTGATCGTGCCAGTGCCGGTGGCGGCGAGCCCGGGGATTGGCGGGACTTCATTCGCGGGGCTCATCTGGAGCGTCACAGCCTGCGATTCAACGAACCTGACTATCTGTCCACGAATCGCTCCACCCGGATTCACGGTCGTGTGCAGGTTGACGTAGAAACCTTTGGGGTTCCTCAAAAGCCTGCCCAAGACCGCCACATTAGGATTCGTATTAGCGAGGTTGATCAGCCCGGAGCCGCTGGCCAAAACGAGCGGGCTCCCGGCGGTGATGCCCGAATCGATGACGACCCCGCCATTGACTGTGATGTTAGCCTCGTGAATATGCAGTCCTGTGATGGTCACTGCGCCGGGAAAGGTGACGGTGCCCAGAAAGGTGACGGCGCCGCCGGTGATTGCGCCATTGGCGTCGCGGTTGACCACAACTGTCACGGCGAAACCTCCGGTCGCGTTTAAACCGGCGATCGGCGGAACTTCATTCGCCGGGCTGAGGTACTGAACCGCCGTGACAGTTTCAGCTTTGACGGAGATCGAGAACGCTAACAGGAGTAGCGCCAGGAGTGAAGCTGTAAATCCTACTGTTCTTCTCATCGTTTTTTCCTTTCGTGATTCGAGCCGGCGAGATCGAAAACATCGCCTGCTCATAGGTCGGTTGGATTGAATGACAGCCGGCGACAGGCAATGAACCTCTATTGCCGTACCACCGACGCCCGATGACAACGAACTGCGAGTGATTCCGGATTCCAGCAAAGACGCGCTCGGCGCCGGTGGCCGTTATCTGACGTTGATCTGCACAGTGTTGGTCGTCTTGTTGTCCGCTCTGAACACGACATCAATCAGGCCGCGACCGATCAAGCTGCGCGGAATGCTGATGTTGGCCTGATCGAGTCCTTCGAATCCCGGCGTCGCGCCCGCGAACGACACCTGGGCGTTAGTTCCGCCGATGGTGGCCGTGGCCGCTGATTGTGCGCTGACGCCGCGAATCCCCGTGCCGAAGGCAATCAGGAAGACCAGGTCGGTCTCCGGCCCCAGATCGATCGGCAGAGGCTCAAAGCGGTTGGTCGTCGAATTGAACTGCGCGACCGGCTCGGTGGTGTCAACCGCGCCTCTGCGCCTGAAGACGATCGCTGCGGCTACACCCTGTCCGTTGGCGTTGGCCGCGAAAAGCCCCGGCGCGACCGATTCAATCGCCAGCGCGCCTTGCGCGACATCATTGCCGCTACGACGGACAGTGACCGTCGCCGTTCCGCTGGCCGTGCCCGCCGGGATCAGGTAGTTGATCTGCGTCGGCGCGACGAAGAACAGCCCGGCCGGGCGATCGGTGCCCCCCGCGTCCCTCACTCTGACTTCAGTCTCGCCAAGTTGCGTGGGCAACGGCACTGTGTTCGCGGACGCGATGTTCTGCGCCAATCCTGCGCCGAATCCTGCCGCGATTCCGTTGGCGGCCAACGTAGCGGGCTGGGCAAAGCTGGCCGCCGAAAGGCTGGCGAATTGTCCGAGCGTCGCTCCGGGCTGGATGCTTTGACTGATTGTGTATATGAAATCGCCAAACGCCGTGCCGTCGTTGTTGGCCGCATTGCCGGCGATGTAGAAAGTCACGCGCCCCACGCTCTGCGCCGGCGCTTTCCAGCGGAAATTCCAACTGGCCTGGTTCGCGCCGTTAGGCGAACTGCCGTTGAAATTGTGTTGTATGTATTCGCGCAGGGCGCCGCCGACGACGCCGGTTATCCTCTGAGTGCGTGAAGTGTCGGTGACTATCAATTCACCGGCCCGCCGGTTTTGCTCGTCGAGCGCCGTTAGCTCGAAGCCGTAGAGAGCGCGGTTGGCCTGGTTCAACGTAACCGTCAGATTGATCTCCTGGTTCGGTGTGTAATTCGCCGGCAGGCCGGTTAAAGAAAGCGCGCCGCTGCCGCTGTTGGTCGCGAAACTGTTGTGACAACCCGCCATATTGCAGGTCAATTCGCCGGGAGCGCCAGTGCGGGCCGGATCCGGGCCGCTTCTGAAAGCCGCCACCCGCGAGCCGTTCAAGCTGAAGATAATGAATACTGAGCAAAACAGGACGATGATCGGAAGTTTGAAAAGTCGGTTAGTCACAGTCGTTGTCTCCGGTTGGATAGAAATTGTAATGCCGAGGGCGCAGGCAAAACGCCTGCGCCCCCAGGCTCTCAACTACCTGACGTTGATCTGCACAGTGTTGGACGGCTTGTTGTCCGCTCTGAACACGACGTCCACCAGGCCGCGCCCGGCGAGACTGCGCGGGATGCGGATGTTGGTTTGATCGAGTCCTTCGAATCCGGCGACCGCGGCCACGCCTAACACCTCGGCGTTCGTTCCGCCGATGGCGCAACTGAGGCCCGCCTGGCCGGCGCTGCGGAAACCGCTGCCGAAGCCGATCAAGAAGACTTGGTCGGTCTCCGGCCCCAGATCAATCGGCACAGGCTCGAAGCGGTTGGTCGTCGAATTGAACTGCGCGACCGGCTCGAAGGTGTCCACGCCGCCCCTGCGGCGCAGCACGACCGCCGCCGCAACCCCTTGGCCATTGGCGTTGGCCGCGAAGAGTCCGGGCGAAACCGTTTCGATTGGCGCCGTGCCCTGCGCGGTGTCAGTCCCATTGCGGCGCACAGTGATCGTCGCGTTCCCATTGGCCGTGCCCGCCGGGATCAGGTAGTTGATCTGAGTTGGCGCGACAAAAAACAGGCCGGCGCTGCGTTCCGTCCCGCCCGCGTCCCTGACTCTGACTTCCGTCCCGTCGAGCTGCGTCGGCAAGGGCACGGTGCTCGCCGGGACAGTGTTGGCGGACAAGCCGCTGCCGAAACCAGCGGCGATGCCGTTGGCGGTCAGCGCGCCCGAGGCAGCAAAGCTGGCCGCCGAGACGCTGGCGAATTGCCCGAGCGGGACGGAAGCTGGCTGGACGCTCGCATTGATGTTGTAGATGTAATCACCCTGGTTATTGTTGTTGCCGTTAGCTGCGTTGCCGGCGACGTAGAAGGTCACCCGGCCCACGCTTTGCGCCGGGGCGCGCCAGGTGAAGGTCCAGCTATTTTGATTGGTCCCATTCGGCGTGACCCCGGCCAGGATGTGCTGAATGTATTGGCGCTCGGCGAGATTGCCCGTCCCGTTGATCACCCTCGTCCGCGCCGCGTCGGTCACCACCAGATCGCCCGCCTTCCGGCCCTGATCATCCAGCACAGTCACCTCGAAGCCATAGCGCCCGCGATCCGGCTGACTGAGGGAGACGGTGACCGCCACCTCCTGGTTGGGCGAGTAATTGGCCGGGAGACCGGTGATGGTGAGCGCGCCAGGGCCGCTGTTGAGAGCGAATGAGGTGTGGCAGAGGGTGCAGGTCGGCTCCGCCGCGAAGCTGCCCAGAGCCGCAGCGCCGGTGCGGGAAGGCGGCGGTCCGCCCGAAAATGCATCCGCTGGCGAACCGTTCAATCCGAAGATGATAAACAGCGCACAGCCCAAGCCAATGATCGAAAGTCTTAACAGTTTGTTTCGCATATCGGTGTTTCTTACTTTCTTCAAAATAATGTTGATCGTTTGCTTCAAATGGCAGTGATATAAGTCAGTCGTATCCCTACCAGGGTATCCTCAAAATGGCGCCCAGGCCCGAAGCGTCCGCTCCGACACTTCGGCTTCATCCCAGACTTATTGACACTAGCTTTGACAAGAAGGGAATTGAGAGGAGTTAAGATTTCTCCTCAAACTTGTTCACTAAGAGCAACGTTCGAGCGATCTTTTACTTCACTGACCAGCGTAGCTAACCCCAAGTGGCGATATGATAGCGTTACTTCAACGCAATTGAAAAGTAGCGAGGAAAATTCTGATTGCTTCCTACCGGGGTATCCTCCTGGACAAGCTGCCACTGCCTGTCTCGATCTTTATCTGCGGCCTTTTCCAGCTTTCACTTCCTGGTGGCCTGGGCCGTCTTTTCCGACACGGTTGAATCTGCGGCTTTCAAACTGTGGCTCAGCATCCACTTCATCAGTTCAGGCTCGGCGTAGGCCTTCGTCCACGAATCGTGGCCGACTTTTTCGTATTCCGTATATTTGACATTGCCGCCCGCCGCCTTCAAGGCTTCGTTCATCTTGCGCGACTCATCCGGCGGAACGATCAGGTCTGCGCCGCCATGAAAAATCCAGACCGGGGTCTTGCCGATTTTCTGCGCAATCCCCGCGTAAGGATCAACATTCGGATCATCACTCTTCATTACTCCCAGAGCGGGAGCGCGCGCTGGGCCGCGAATGCCGCCGCAAATCACCGCCAGGGCGGCGAATTTGCCGGGATGTTTCGACGCGATGCTCCACGTTCCATAACCGCCCATCGAGAGTCCGGTCAGGTAAAAGCGGTCGCGATCTCCGTTGAACTCCTTGACCGATTGATCGAACGCTTTGAGCGCCTGCTCTTGCATCGCGGCCTCCGTCCACCAGACCTGCTTGCGGCACTGTGGCATCACGACGATGGCAGGGAAGCGGTCGGTGTAGCGGCGAATGGCCGTGCCGATGCCGACCTCGGTCTGGATGAAGCCGTCATCGCCGCGTTCACCGGCGCCGTGCAGGAACAGGATCACGGGCCATTTCTGTTTTTTGTTCCACTCGCGCGGCACGTAGACTTGATAGCGGTAAGTCTCGGCGCCGACCTTGATCGTGCGATTGAGAAATCCGGTCTCAGGCGCCAGAGATAACGAAGGGGGCGCAAAAAGCAGAGTCATTACGAAAGCTGCCGCAAACAGTTTTGATCGAAGCATCGGGGATCCTTCTTTGGTTGTGGTTGTTTGCCGGAACGGTCGCTTATTTTGCGGCGCGCCCGGTTGATCCGTTGGCGATGTTCTCTTTCAGCCATTTGCTCAGATCAGCCTTGCTCTGAAAATCGAGCAACGCCTCTCCCAGGTCGTCGAGTTGGGAGGAAGTAAGCTGGCTGACGCGCTTGCGCATGGCCGCGCTCAATTCTCCAAGGCGGTAGGTGAGCAGCTTCAGCGCCAGTTCCAGCTTGCCTTCCAGCAGGCCTTTCTTTTCGCCCTCGATGATTCCTTTCGCGTATCCTGTTCTCTCCCACGATGTCATGTATTCCATTGCGATACTCCTTTGTTCTGGCGCGAGCCGTTCGATCTCCCGATCGAACTCTTCCTTCTGCTGCGGCGTCAGCGGAAGATAAGCGTCAACGAAGCGCATGATCGGCTGCAATTTCTTCTCCGGCAAATCCAAGCCGACCAGCAGCCGGATGCAGGCTGCGCGCACTTTCGCGCGGTCTTTCGGCTCGACCCCCATCTTCGCCATCAACGCAATCGCCGCCGGGTTCTCGGTCTTCAAATACTTGCGCCAGTCGAACCGGTTGAGCTGAATGACCGCGTAGTGGAATTCAATCACGCGACGGTCGGGAAATTCAACTATGTAGCGCCCGGAATCGGATTTTTTCGGCGTCTCCCAGCTCAGCAATGCAATCGGGTAGACCGGCAGGTCGTGTTTGTGCATCTGCGTGGTGGAGTAAAAGAACATCCGCTTGGACGACCAGCCCTGCTTTTGCGCCTGGACCTCGACGTGGATCAGGAAACAGGTCATCCGCCCGCGGAAACGCGCTTTAACCAGGACATCTACCGAACGCTTCTGGCGCGCGGTGATCTCGCTGTGGCTCTCCTGCTCGATGAATTCGATGGAGCTGACATCGAGATAATCGCGCACGGCGGGCAGGAATAACTCGATGAAATCCACAAAGCAGGCCCGCAGTAACTCTTTGAACAGTTGGTCGTGGTCCATTGCCCGTGAATGCGGCTGCAACCCAAATATTTGAAGTGACTACCAATGATTCGCGCGGCATTCTATGCGCCTGATGATGGTTGCGCAAGGCAGGAAGCTTTTAGCCGGAACACATTATCAGCTTGATGCGTACCGGATTATTCGAGTAGCATCCTTTTCCACATCAGATCGCAACGCAAAGTCACCAGTTACCGAAGGAGCAACATCCGAAGCGACGACCTGACGCTCGTCGTTTCAGCCTGACCGTGCTCGGATCCTGCGTCAAGCCAAGGAGAGATGAAAATGAAAATGCGCATTTTGACCATCCTGCTGCTGTTCGTTATGGCAAGCGTCAGCTTCGCCCAAACCGAACCTCCAACCCTGCTGCAAAAACCGACAGTCAATGGCTCCCAGATCGTCTTCGTTTACGCGGGCGATTTGTGGATCGTGCCGCGAACGGGCGGCGACGCCAAACGCCTGACCACCGGCGTCGGCACGGAAACCAATCCAATCTTCTCGCCCGATGGGACGATGATCGCCTTCACCGGTGAATACGACGGCAACACCGATGTCTTCGTCGTGCCCGCTTCGGGTGGTGTGCCCAAACGTCTGACCTCTCACCCCGGCGGTGACATCGTCAGCGGATGGACGAATGACGGCAAGCGCGTGCTGTTCGCTTCGGGGCGCAACAGCTACTCGAATTTCCCGCGCCTGTTCACCGTCGGTCTGGACGGGAGCTTCCCTGAAGAGATTCCGCTGCCGATGGCCGAACGCGGCTCTTATTCGCCCGACGGCGCCTTCATCGCCTACGAGCCGCTGACGCAGTGGCAGCCCGAATGGAAGCGCTACGCGGGCGGGCAGCAGGACGTGATCTGGATCGCTCGCCTCTCCGATTCTTCCATCGAAAAACTCCCGCGCGAAAAATCGAATGACCGGTACCCGATGTGGGTCGGCGACAAAGTCTATTTCGTCTCCGACCGCAACGGCGGCTATTCGCTCTTCTCGTTCGACACGAAATCGAAGCGGGTCGCCGAACTCGTCAAGAATAACGGTCTCGACATCAAATGGGCTTCGGCCGGCCCAGGCGTCATCGCCTACGAACAGTTCGGAAGCATTCACCTTTACGACCTCAAGGCGAACAAATCCCAGAAGGTAAACATCCGCGTGGCGGCTGACGTGACGACCGTGCGCCCGCGTTTTGAGAGAGTCGGCGCCCGGATTTTCAACGCGCACATTTCGCCGACCGGCGCTCGCGCCGTCTTTGAAGCGCGCGGCGAGATCATCAGCGTCCCGGCGGAAAAAGGCGATCCGCGCAACCTGACGAACACCACTGGCGTGATGGAACGCGACCCGGCCTGGTCGCCCGACGGCAAATGGATCGCTTACTTCTCGGACGAGTCCGGCGAATACGCGCTTCACCTGCGCGACCAGAAAGGCGCTGGCGAAGTGAAGAAGATCGCGCTCCCGCCGACGTTCTACCTGTCGCCGACCTGGTCGCCGGACAGCAAGAAGATCGCGCTCAACGACAAGAAGCTCCAGCTCTGGTACCTGGAGGTCGAGAAAGGCTCGCTGGTCAAAGTTGACAGCAACCCCATCGGATTGAACGACAGCGTGCTCGAACCGAGCTGGTCGCCCGACAGCCGCTGGATCGCTTACGCCAAACAATTGCCGAATCTGCTGCGCGCCGTCTTCGTCTACTCGCTCGAAACCGGCAAGGCGCATCAGATCACCGACGGGCTGAGCGACGCCCGCTACCCGGCTTTCGACCAGAGCGGCAAATACCTGTACTTCACCGCCAGCACCGATCTCGGCCCCGGCATCAGCTTCGCCGATCTTTCCGGCATTGCGCATCGCTCGACGCGCAGTGTTTACGCCGCCGTGCTGCGCAACGACATTCCATCGCCGCTGGCTCCCGAAAGCGATGAGGAAAAAATCGCTGAAGAGAAGAAAGACGAGAAGAGCGGCGACAAGCCTGCTGACAAGCCGGAAGAGAAGAAGGCCGATGCTCAGGCTCCGGCGGGCGCTCCCAAGCCTCCCGCGAAGAAAGATGAGCCGACGCGGATTGACCTCGAAGGCATTGATCAACGCATCATCGCGTTGCCGCTGATCCCCGCGCGCAACTATGTCGGGTTAACGGTGGGCAAGGCGAATATCGTCTACGTCCTCGAACAACCCATCGCCCCAGCCGCGCCGGGTCAATTCGGATTTACCGTTCATAAGTTCGATCTCGAAAAACGTAAATTCGACAAAGCGCTCGACGGCGTCACGTCGTTCCAGGTCTCGGCCAATGGCGAGAAGGCTCTCTACCGGCAAGGATTTGGAAATTGGATCATCGGGTCTGTGGCGGCGCTCGGCGCGCCGATGGGACCGATGGGGCCGGGCGGGCCAGGCGGCCCAGGCGGCGCTCCTGGCGGTCCGAATATGTTGAAGACTGCGGAGATGGAGGTCTACGTTGATCCGAAGGTCGAGTGGAAACAGATGTACAACGAGGCCTGGCGCAACGAGCGCGACTTCTTCTACGACCGGAACCTGCACGGGCTGAACCTTGATGAGATGAAGAAGAAGTACGCGCCTTATGTCGAAGCCGTCGCGCACCGCAGCGATTTGAACTACCTCTTCACTGAGATGCTCAACCAACTCACTGTCGGCCACATGTTCATCGGCGGCGGCGATCAGCCGCGCCCGGACTTCGTGCCCGGAGGATTGCTCGGCTGCGACTACAAGATCGAGAACGGGCGTTACCGTTTCGCCAAAATCTACAACGGCGAAAACTGGAATCCGAACCTGCGCGCGCCGCTCACCCAGCCTGGGGTCAACGTCAAAGAGGGTGAGTACCTGCTGGCCGTCAACGGGCGCAATGTGACGGCGAGCGACAATGTCTACAGCTTCTTCGAGTCGAAAGCGAACAAGCAGGTTGTGATCAAAGTCGGCCCGAACGCGGACGGCTCGAATTCGCGCGAGGTCACGGTCGTGCCGGTGACTGGTGAAACGGGTTTGCGGAACTTGGCCTGGATCGAGGGCAATCGCCGCAAAGTGGATCAACTGTCGGGCGGCAAGCTGGCTTACATTTACATGCCAGACACGGCAGGTGGCGGTTACACCAGCTTCAACCGCTACTTCTTCTCGCAGACGAACAAAGACGGCGCGGTGCTCGACGAACGTTTCAACGGCGGCGGACTGCTGGCCGATTACGTCGTGCAGCACCTGAGCCGCCAGCAACTGAGCATGATCCATTTCCGCGAAGGCAACCAGGACGTGCCGGTTCCGGCGGGCGCGATCTACGGCCCGAAGGCCATGATCATCAACGAACTGGCTGGATCGGGCGGCGACGCGATGCCATGGTTCTTCCGCAAGATGAAGATCGGGCCGCTCATCGGTAAACGCACGTGGGGCGGTTTGATCGCCTCGTTCCGTCCGCCGCCGTTGATGGATGGCGGCGGCCATACAGCGCCCGATGCGGCGATTTACGGCTTGAATGGCGAGTGGGAGGTCGAGAACGCCGGGGTTGGCCCCGACATCGAGGTCGAATTTGATCCTGCGGCGTGGCGACAGGGCCGCGACCCGCAACTCGAACGAACCGTCGAGTACTTGCTGGAAGAGTTGAAGAAGAATCCGCGCCCGCAATACAAACGCCCGGCGTTCCCGAATTATCACAACGGAACGAAGACGACAGCAGGTTCTGGGAACTGATTGAAACCCGTGTCCGACAAGCCACCGGCTTGTCGGACATTTTCGTATGGAGCCATTCACTTCCGCGGGGTTGACGCCCTGAAACAATGCAAATTGACCGTGGGACAAGATGCCATCTTGTCCCACATTTGCCGAGGAGAATACTGTTATGAGAAAAGCAATTCTCGCCTTGTTGATCTTGCTCGCCGTTTTGAGCGTTGATGCGAGCTTTAGCTCCGCTCAGGAGAATAAACCGTTGTTGATGCGCCAGCCGGCGATGAGCAAAACCCACATCGTCTTCGTCTACGCGGGCGACCTGTGGATCGTCAACCGCGAGGGCGGCGAAGCCAGCCGTTTGACGACCGGTGCTGGGACGGAAACCGCGCCGCTCTTTTCACCCGATGGCCAGACCATCGCCTTCACCGGCGAATACGACGGCAACGTTGACCTCTACACCGTGCCGGCGACAGGCGGCGTGCCGAAACGTTTGACCTATCATCCGGGCGCGGACCTGCTGGCCGGGTGGACGCCCGACGGCAAGCAGTTGCTCTTCGTTTCGCAGCGTAACAGCTATTCGGGCCGTTTCGCGCGACTGTTCACGATGCCGGTTGACGGAGCCTTCCCAGCGGAAGTCCCACTGCCGATGGGCTACGCCGGCTCGTATTCGCCGGATGGGGCGCGGCTGGCTTACGAGCCGATCCAGCGCGCGTTCGGCGCCTGGAAGCGTTATCGCGGCGGAATGGCTTCGCCGATCTGGATCGCGAACCTCGCTGATTCGAGCGTCGAGAAAGTGCCCCGCGTTGATTCAAACGATTACAACCCGATGTGGATCGGCGACAAGGTCTATTTCCTCTCAGACCGCAGCGGCCCGATCACGCTGTTCTCTTACGACACGAAGACGAAGAGAGTCGCGCCGTTGATTCAAAACAACGGCCTCGACATCAAATCGGCCTCGGCGAGCGGCGACAGCATCATTTACGAGCAGTTCGGCGCGCTGAACATCTTCGATCTGAAATCGGGCAAGACCAAACCGGTCAACGTCACGATCAACGGCGACATGCTGGCGTTGCGCCCGAAGTACGAGAAGGTCGCGAACCGCATCAGCGATTCCGCCATCTCGCCGACCGGCGCCCGCGCCATCTTTGAAGCTCGCGGAGAGATCATCAGCGTCCCGGCGGAAAAAGGCGACGCCCGCAACCTGACCAACACACCTGGCGTGGCCGAGCGCGACCCCTCCTGGTCGCCCGACGGCAAATGGATCGCCTACTTCTCGGACGAATCGGGCGAATACCAGCTTCACCTGCGCGACCAGAAGGGAATGGGCGAAGTGAAGAAGATCAACCTCGGCGCCCCGCCGTCGTTCTTCTACAACCCGAACTGGTCACCTGATAGCAAGAAAATCGCTTACTCGGACAAACGGCTGAACATCTGGTACGTGGACATCGAAAAAGGGCAGCCAGTCAAGGTTGACACGTTCGCCCGCGGCTTTGCGCCGGGCGCGAATTGGTCACCCGACAGCCGCTGGCTCACTTACGCCAAGCCGCTCAAGTCGTGGTACAACGCGGTCTTTGCTTATTCGCTCGAAGACGGCAAGAGCACGCAGATGACCGATGGGTTGAGTGACGCGGCGAGTCCGGTCTTCGACCAGAGCGGCAAGTACATTTACTTCACCGCCAGCACGGACATCGGCCCGCGCGTCTTCGGCTTCGACATGTCCAGCTACCCGCATCGCCCGACGCGCAGCGTCTACGTCGCGGTGTTGAAGAAGACCGATCCGTCGCCGCTCGCGCCAGAAAGCGACGAGGAGAAGATCGCCGAAGAGAAGAAAGACGAACCGAAGAGCGGTGACAAGCCGGCTGAACAGACTGGCGAGAAGAAAGATGATGTGGCGCAGGCCACCGCCCCGGCCAAACCCGGCGAGAAGAAAGAGCCGCCGAAAGTCACCATTGATTTCGACAACATCAGCCAGCGCATCCTCGCGTTGCCGCCTCCGAACCGAAACTACGTCGGTCTGGTAGCGGGCAAGGCCAACACGCTTTTCATCCTCGAATTTCCCGATGGAGCGCAGGGCGCGACCTTGCACAAGTTCGACCTCGAAAAGCGTAAGTTCGACAAATCGCTCGAAAACCTCAACGACTTCAAGCTGTCGGCCAACGGCGAGAAGATGCTCTATCGCCAGCAGCAGAACTTGTTCATCGCGGCCACAGCGACGCTCGGCACGCCCGCCTTCAAACCCGGCGAGGGTAAGATCAAGACCGAGGAGATGGAGGTCTACGTTGACCCGCGCGCCGAGTGGAACCAGATGTACCGCGAGACGTGGCGCATCGAGCGCGACTTCTTCTACGCTCCGAACTTCCACGGGCTTGACCTGCAAGCCACGTCGAAGAAGTACGAGCCGTATCTGGCTTCGCTGGCTCATCGCGCCGACCTGAACTACCTCTTCCAGGAAATGCTCGGCGAGTTGTCGGTCGGCCATCTTTACGTGCAAGGCGGCGATGTGCCCAATCCGAACCGCGTGCCGGGCGGTTTGCTTGGCGCCGATTTCAAGATCGAAAACGGTCGCTATCATTTCGCCAAAGTCTACAACGGCGAGAACTGGAACCCGAATCTGCGCGCTCCGCTCACCCAGCCTGGGGTCAACGTCGCCGCGGGCGAGTATCTGCTGGCCGTCAAAGGACGCAACGTGACGGCCAACGACAACCTCTATAGCTTCTTCGAGAGCACGTCGGGCAAGCAGGTCGTGATCAAGGTCGGCCCGAATGCGGACGGCTCGAACTCGCGCGAAGTGACGGTCGTGCCGATTCCGAACGAGATCGGGCTGCGCAACCTGGCCTGGATCGAGGAGAACCGCCGCAAGGTGGACAAGGCGTCTGATGGCAAGCTGGCCTACATCTACCTGCCCGACACCGCCGGCGGCGGTTACACGTTCTTCAACCGCTACTACTTCTCACAGCTCGACAAGCAGGGCGCGGTTGTTGACGAACGCTTTAACAGCGGCGGTCAGGCTGCCGATTACGTGATTGATTACCTGAAGAAGCCGTTGATGAGTTACTGGGCGGTGCGCGACGGCGAAGACTGGCGACAGCCGTTCGGCGTCATGCCGGGGCCGAAGGCGATGTTGATCAACGAGTATTCAGGCTCCGGCGGCGATTACCTGCCGTACATGTTCCGCCGCGCTCAGGTTGGTCCGTTGATCGGCAAACGCACGTGGGGCGGCCTGGTCGGCATCGGCGGATACCCGCAGTTGATTGACGGCGGATCGGTCACGGCGCCGCACTTCGCCTTCTACACGCCAGAAGGGAAGTGGGACATCGAAAACCACGGCGTCGCGCCCGACATCGAGATCGAATTCGACCCGAAAGCCTGGCGCGAAGGCCGCGACATTCAACTCGAAAGAGCCATCAGCTTGTTGATGGACGAGTTGAAGAAGAATCCGCCGAAACCGACTCAACGCCCGGCGTACCCGAATTACCACGGCGGGCCGAAGGCGGTGGCCGGATCGGGCAACGGATCGGGCAATTGAGCTTTTCGCCGGTGGGGTAACGCAGGCGGGGTGGTTTGCGTTATCCTATCGGCGAAAGGAGCAACCTTATGAAGATGTATGATGTGATTGTCGAACGGCGCAACGGCGTTTATCACGCTTCAGTACCGACCTTGCCGAATATCTCAGTTGAAGCTTCGTCTAGAGATGAGGCGGTCGCAAATGCAAAAAAAGCCATTGAGGATTTCTTTAAGTCTGCGGAAGTGACGACGGTTGCTATAGATGTTCCTGCGGACGAGTTTCGTCCCTACTCTAGGCCGAGTGATTTGCTTAGGCGGGCAGCGCTTCATTCGCGCCCGGCCGACGAGTTTGACGAACAATATCAGGCTGAACTTGACGCCGAAAAACAGAGGCAACGTGAAGAAGCAGAGCGCGAAGCTGATTGGGCTGAGTCCGAATTCCCCCATACTGAGAGATGGCTTTTTGAGGCCAATTTGCCTCCGCAAAATCCGAATGATGAGCTTTATCGCCAGTACTTGGCAGAATTGGACACCGAAAAACATCGGCAGCGCGAGGAGGCTGAAAGGGAGGCGGAGTTAACCGCAGCCCAGGATTGATGTGTCTGAAGGTGCGTGATGATTTTTGTTCTCGATACCAGCGTGATTGGTTTTGCTGAGCAGCGATTCCCGACAACCATGCGGCGCTTGAATGAAGCTCTGGCGGTTGAAGAAAATGACGTCGTAACGACGATTGTCACTGTTGAGGAGAGACTTAACGGCTGGCTACCAGTGTGTCGCCGCGCAAAAGACGGGCGCCAGCGAGCCGAGGCATATGCCAGTTTGCAGAAAGCAATAGAACTGCTGTTGAGCAGAAAATGGCTGCCATTCGATGACAAAGCTGCCAACATCTTCGATCAACTCCGCGCCCAAAAAATCCGCATCGGCACAAACGATCTCGCCATCGCCGCCATCACGCTTTCGGTCAATGGCATTCTGATCACGCGCAACACAATAGATTTCGAGCGCGTCCCTAACCTCACTATCGAAGATTGGACGAAGTAAAAGCTCACAGGAGAAAACAATGAAAAAAATAATCCCGACCTTGATATGCCTGATCATCGCCGCAAGCGTCAGCCTTGCGCAGGACAAACCACTGCTTCTGCAAGAACCTGCCCTGAGCAAAACCCACATCGCTTTCTCGTTCGCTGGCGATCTGTGGGTCGTTCCGCGAGAAGGCGGCGAGGCGACTCGATTGACGACCGGCGTCGGCTTCGAGACCAACCCGATCTTTTCGCCCGACGGATCGCGCATCGCGTTCACCGGCCAGTACGACGGCAACGTTGATGTCTTTGTCGTCCCGGCGTCAGGCGGCGCGCCGCAAAGATTGACCTATCATCCGGGCGGGGATTTTGCTCTGGCCTGGACGCCGGACGGCAAGAGCATCCTCTTCCGTTCGGGCCGCGCCAGCAATTCGCCGCGCTACCAACGCTTCTTCACGATTCCCGTCGAAGGCGGATTGGAGACTGAAATCCCGCTGCCGATGGCGCACGACGGCGCTTATTCGCCCGACGGATCGAAGCTGGCTTACTTGCCGCTCGCGCCGGCCTTCGCGCAGTGGAAAAACTATCGCGGCGGCACGATGACCAAAATCTGGCTGGCCAATCTGAGCGATTCCAGCGTCACCGAAATCCCGCGCAACAACGCGAACGACTTCAACCCAATGTGGGTCGGCGACAAGGTCTACTTCCTCTCCGACCGCAACGGGCGTTTCACGCTCTACGATTACGACAATAAGACGAAGAAGGTCACACAAGCGATCAAGAACGACGGCCTCGACATCAAGTCGGCGGCGGCAGGCCCGGACGCCATCGTTTACGAGCAGTTCGGCGAGATCAAACTCTTCGACCTGAAATCGGGCAAGACCGCCAAAGTCAACATCACGCTCAACGCCGATCTGGCCAGCGTGCGCCCACGTTATGAAAAAGTCGCCAATCGAATCTCGAACGTTCAGCTTTCGCCGACCGGCGCGCGCGCGGTCTTTGAAGCGCGCGGAGAGATCATCAGCGTGCCCGCCGACAAAGGCAATGCGCGCAACCTGACCAACTCGCCCGGCGTCGCCGACCGCGACCCGGCGTGGTCGCCCGACGGCAAGTGGATCGCCTACTTCTCAGACGAATCCGGCGAGTATGCGCTGCATCTGAGTCCGCAGTCGGGCCTCGGCGAAGTGAAGAAGATCAACCTCGGCAATCCGCCGTCGTATTTCTACTCGCCGAACTGGTCGCCCGACAGCAAGAAGATTGCCTTCACCGACAAGCGGCTCAACCTCTGGTACGTGGACATCGAAAAAGGCTCGCCGGTCAAAGTTGACACGAACACTTACGACAACCCCTGGCGCTTGGTGGACCCGAACTGGTCGCCCGACAGCAAGTGGATTACCTACACCCGGCAGTTGAAGAACCGGATGTGCGCCGTCTTCGTCTACTCAATCGAATCGGGCAAGGCGACGCAGATCACCGACGGCTTGAGCGACGCGCGCTTCGCCAACTTCGACAAGAACGGCAAGTATCTTTATTTCACCGCCAGCACCAACGCTGGCCCAACCACCGGCTGGCTGGACATGTCCAGCTTCTCGCATCAACCGACGCGGAGCGTTTACGTGGTTGTGTTGAAGAAAGGCGAGCCTTCGCCACTCGCGCCCGAAAGCGACGAGGAGAAGGTCGCCGAAGAGAAGAAGGACGAAGCGCCGAAAGGTCCGCCGAAGAAAGAAGAGATCAAAGTCACGATTGATTTCGACCGCATCGGCCAGCGCATCCTCGCGTTGCCGATCCCCGCGCGAAACTACGTCGGAATGGGCGTCGCGAAGCCCGGGATCATCTTCATCGCCGAAGGACAGGGCGCGGGCTTGCAGGCCGCTCCCGGCGTCACGATCCACAAGTTCGATCTCGAAAAGAAGAAGTTCGACAAGGCGCAGGAAGGCGTCACCGCTTTCACGCTCTCGGCCAACGGCGAGAAGATGCTGGTCGGGCAAGGCGTAGGTCCCGCGCGGCGCTTCACGATCATGCCGACGATGACGCCGCCCAAACCCGGCGAAGGCGCGGTCAAGATTGACGAGATGGAGGTCTACGTTGATCCGAAGGCCGAGTGGAAGCAGATGTACAACGAAGCCTGGCGCATCCAGCGTGACTTCTTCTACGATCCCGGCCTGCACGGTTTGGATTACGAAGGCACGAAGAAGAAATACGAAGCCTGGCTGGACAGCGTCGGGCATCGCGAGGATTTGAATTACCTCTTCCGCGAGATGCTCGGCAACATGTCCGTAGGCCATCACAACTCCGGCGGAGGCGACGCGCCGCAGCCAAACTTCGTTCCGACCGGATTGCTCGGCTGCGACTTCAAGGTCGAGAACGGGCGTTATCGCTTCGCCAAAATCTACGACGGTGAAAACTGGAACCCGCAACTGCGCGCTCCGCTCACCCAGCCCGGCGTGGAGGTGAACGTCGGCGATTACCTGATCACCGTGAACGGGCGCAACGTGACCGCGAACGACAACGTCCATAGCTTCTTCGAATCGAAAGCCAACAAGCAGGTCGTGATCAAAGTCAGCGCGAACCCTGATGGCTCGAACGCGCGCGAATACACGGTAGTGCCCGTCGCGAGCGAAGTTGGGTTACGAAACCTCGACTGGATCGAAAGCAATCGTCGCAAAGTCGATGAACTGTCCGGCGGCAAGCTGGCTTACGTCTATCTGCCCGATACCGGCGGGGGCGGTTACACCAACTTCAACCGCTACTACTTCTCGCAGATTGACAAGGAAGGCGCGGTGATTGACGAACGCTTCAACGGCGGCGGCACGGCGGCGGATTACATCATTGATTACATGCGCCGCCCGCTGATGAACCGCTGGGCGACGCGCGAAGGCGACGACTTCTCGACGCCTTCGGCTTCGATCTACGGCCCGAAGGTCATGATCATCAATGAATACGCCGGTTCGGGCGGAGACCTGATGCCGTGGCTCTTCCGCAAAGCCGGCGTCGGCCCGACGGTCGGCAAACGCACGTGGGGCGGGCTTGTCGGCATTTATGATTTCCCGCCGCTGGTTGACGGTGGCTACATCAGCGCGCCGCGCGTGGCTTTTTACAACCTGCAAGGCGAGTGGGATGTCGAAAATTATGGCACACCCGCCGACGTCGAAGTCGATTTCGATCCGGCGGAATGGCGCAAGGGGCGCGACACGCAGTTGGAGAAAGCCGTGCAGGTGGCGATGGATTTGCTGAAGAAGAATCCGCCGATGAAAGCGAAGAAACCCACCTATCCGAATTACAACAACGGAGCGGGGCCGATTGCGGCTGGCAAGGGCGAAACGGGGAAACCGGCGCCCAAAGCCAATGGCAAGGCGTTGAAGGCCAGCAATCAGCGATAGCGATGCTTTGATCGAAAATGGATCGGCAAACTTTCTTCACCGAATTGAAAAGCCCCGTCGGCAGGTTGTTTCTCACGTCGAATGGAGAAGCGATCACCTGGTTGTTTATGGAAAAGCAGAAAGACGGGCTGAGACCGACCGGCGATTGGCGGCGCGACGACAATCTGTTCCGGGAAGCCGCCGATCAATTGCGAGCATATTTCGCGGGCGAATTGACCGAGTTCGATCTGCCACTGGCGCCCGTTGGCACTCAATTTCAACAGCGCGTCTGGGCTGAGTTGCAAAAGATTCCTTACGGCTCGACGATCAATTACGGCGAGCTGGCAAGGCGGGTCGGCAATCCGAAAGCTGCGCGCGCAGCCGGCGCGGCCAACGGCAGCAATCCGATCTCGATCATTATTCCCTGCCACCGCGTGATCGGATCGAACAACCATCTGACCGGCTATGGCGGCGGGATCGAACGCAAAAGGTTTTTGCTCGATCTTGAAGCCGGGGTTCGGGCGAGAAATCAAAGCCACGAGCAGTGACGAACGTGGTTCAAAGCAGGAGCGCCCGCGTCCTCGCGGGCAGGCTTGCGAGTAAGGCCTGCCCGCGAGGACGCGGGCGCTCCTGCTTTGCGGTTCTGATCAGAACAATTTCTCGTTCGGCGGTTTGACGCCTTTCAAGCGCAGGTAGATCGTCGTCTGCCCGCGGTGATGGGTCTGGTGTTCGAAGCCCTTGCTCCACGCGCTGCCGCGTGTCAAATCGAAGCTGAAGAATTTGACCGGCTCGTCAGCTTTCTTCAGGTCAACGTTTTTGGCGGCGTTGATTGCGAAATCGTAGCTCTCCATCACGATCTTGGTTAGAGCCGCTTTGGTCTTGTACTCCTCCATTTTCTCGAGTTGCTTGCCCTGATACGGATTGGCTTTTCCCGAAGCAGTTGAAACGAAAGCGAAATTGGCGGCGGCCAGGTGCAGCATCTGTTCGGCGAAGCTGCGGATGTCGGGCGTGGGTTTGAAGCCGAGGCCATCTTCCGGCATCGCGTCCAGATATTCTTTCGTGTAATCCCTGGCGCGGGTCCAGTCGGCCACTAAGACCGAAATCTGGTCGGTGGCTGCGCTCGTCGCCGCCGCGCCCTGGATGGCTTTGGGCGCCGCTTGCTGCGCGAAGCAGACCAGACCTAATGCGGCGCTGACCGCCAATGTGCTGACGAAATATCGAAATGCTTTGATACTCTGTTTCATAAATTCTCCCTCTCAGTTTGATGGTTTATTGGAACGGCTCCGGCGGCGGAACCACGCCTTTCATTCTCAGGTAGATCGTCGTCTGGCCGCGATGATGCGTCTGATGCTCGAAGCCGTTGCGGATCGTGGCTTCGCGCGTGAGCGTCATTCCCCGGCCTTGAATTTTCTCTTTCAATTTATCGGCGTTCATCGCTTTGATGCCGCCGATCATGAAGTCGTAACTTTCCATCACCAGTTTGGTCAAACCGGCTTTGGTTTTGAATTCATCCATCGTCATCAGGTTTTTGCCCTGGTGAGGATTGGTCAAACCGGCGCCGCGCGTCGCGTAAAGAAAATTGGCGCTGGCCAGATGGATCATTTGCTCGGCGAAGCTGCGGACTTCAGGCGTGGCTTTGTGGCTCAAGCCATCTTCGGGCATCTTGTCCAGATACTCTTTCGTCCAGTTCTTCGCGCGAGTCCACTCGGCGACCAGCATCCCGACCGAATCGGCGGGCCATTCTGCGGCTGGCGCGGCTTGTTGTCCTCCCTGGGCTTGTCCCCCTGTGGCTTGCTGGGCGAAGCAGACAAGGGTGAATGCGACGCTGACTGCTACCAGGCTTACCAGGTAACGCGCAGCGACAAATGCTTGCTTCATAGGTCTCTCCTTAGCGATAGGGTTGAAAAGTTTAAGATGTAGTTGACCACACGCTCATACGGCGATTGAAGGCGACAGGTTGCGGTGAAGTTGAATGATAGTCAAGCCAGCGCGCGCCGGTTGTAAAATCTTGTAAAACGGATATGCTTGCGGCAATTCTGTTGAGAGACTATTGTGAAGCCATCAAGTAGAGCAGGTATATTGACCGGCGCCATGCCGGTAAGTGATTTTGCCGTGATGCGGGCCGCGGCCATTCAGAATCGGTACCGCGAGCGGTAGCGAGCGTGGCTCAATGAAGGCCACGCTCGCTACCGCTCGCGGTACTGTACCACAGAGAAAATATGGAAGAGATTTTTGGGCGCAAAGGTCTGATTGCGCAGCACCACCCCGATTACGAATACAGGCCCGGACAGGTGGCGATGGCCGAAGCCGTCGCCGAAGCTTTGGCCGGACGGCATCACTTGTTGGTCGAAGCCGGCACCGGCATCGGCAAAACGCTCGCATATCTGGTTCCCGCCATTGCCACTGGCAAGCGCGTGATCGTTTCGACCGGAACGAAAAACCTCCAGGAACAGCTTTTTTACAAAGACATCCCGTTCCTGCAAGCAACTCTGCCGAGGAAGTTCAAAGCCTGTTATCTGAAAGGCCGCTCGAATTATGTCTGCCTCAATCGCCTGAAACGAGCCGAGAGCATGCCTGTGCTCGAAGGGCTGGAAGAGATGGATCACTTCAATCTCGTGAACCAGTGGGCTTATCGCAGCGAGACGGGTGACCGCGCGGAACTGGCCGAATTGCCGGAAAAACTTTCATTCTGGCGGCACATTGACGCGCGCTCGGACATCTGCATCGGCCAGAAATGCCCTAGCTTCGACCCGTGCTTCATCACCCGCGCGCGCCAGAACGCGCTCGAATCCGACATCGTCATCGTCAACCACGCGCTGTTTTTCGCCGACCTCGCGCTGCGCGACAAAGAGTGGGGACAGGTGCTGCCCGATTACAGCGCGGTGATCTTCGACGAAGCGCACCAGATCGAAGACATCGCCGCGCAATATTTCGGCGCCGCCGTTTCGAGCTGGCAGATTGACGACCTGCTCGGCGACATCTCGCGGTTGATGCTCACCGATGTCGAGGCCTCGCGCGAATTGACCAAAGCCTCCGCCCGCGTCTCGAAGATGGCCGAAGGTTTCTGGCTCAATTTCTCAGGCGTTGATCCGCGCTCTTCGATCACGACGTTCAATGGCGAAGGCCGATTCGTGCTGCGGTCCGAGATGTTCGCGCGCCGAAGGCGTGATGGAACTTATGAAGCAACCCCGGCTGGCGAACGTTACGCCAACTTGAAAACCGCGCTTGATCGGTTGCGCGGCGCGTTGTACGTCGTCAAAAGCGCGCCGCCGGAAATGGAAGCGATCATCCGGCGGACTGAGCAACTCATCTTCGACCTGGAATTCATCGTGATCGGCGGCGAAGAAACTTTTGTCTACTGGTGCGAACGACGCGGTCGCGGCGTCTTCCTGCAAGCCACGCCGATTGACGCTTCGGGCATTTTGAACGACCGGTTGTTCAGCACGGTGGAGACCGTCGTATTGACCTCGGCCACGTTGACCAGCGCGAACTCGTTCAACTTCATCCGATCACGGCTGGGTATCGAGCAGGCGGCGGAGTTGATGGCCGAATCGAACTACGATTACGAACAGCAGGCGCTGCTCTACCTGCCGCCGAAGATGCCCGATCCGCGCGACGCGGGGTTTCAGACGGCGGCGGCGGGCGAAATCATCAAAATCCTCAACGCCAGTCGTGGTCGCGCGTTCGTGCTCTGCACCAGCTATTCGCAGATGCAGGCGCTGCGCGAGATGGTCGAATTCAAGATTGATTACCCGGTTTTGATGCAGGGCGAAGGCTCGCGCTCAGGCATCCTGGACAAATTCCGCACGACGCCGAACGCCGTGCTGTTCGCCACCTCCAGCTTCTGGCAGGGCGTGGATGTGCGCGGCGAAGCTCTGTCGTGCGTGATCATTGACAAGCTGCCGTTCGCGGTTCCGTCCGACCCGGTGATCGGCGCGCGGCAACGTTACATTGACAACCACGGCGGCGACAGTTTCAACGGCTACTCGGTGCCATCGGCGGTCATCGCGCTGAAGCAGGGGATCGGCCGCTTGATCCGCAGCGCGACAGATCGTGGCGTGCTCTCGATACTCGACCCACGAGTCGTGACGAAAGGTTACGGGCAGAGTTTTCTGCGAAGCCTGCCGCCCGCGCGCATCACGCGAAAGATCGAAGATGTCCAGCAGTTTTTCAACGACGTACCGCAGACTGTCTAGTCTGCGGGGGGCTTCGTTAATCGGACATTCAATGTCACTAAGTAGCCGTGCAAAATAAAAGGAGCATAGACAGGATTAACAGGATTTTTCAGGATTAACAGATGAGCCACTATTGAGAGGTTTTCCTGAACATCCTGAAAAATCCTGTTAATCCTGTCTATGCCGGATTATTTTTGCCGACGAACTTATGCGCGCATTCGGGAGCTCAGTTACACGCCAATGTTCGAGTGAACAAAGCCTCCGCAGACTGGACAGTCTGCGGTACATTGTCCGAATGTTCTTCCTGATCAAACCTTCCAGCAAGCGGATTCAACGATTCATTGATTCGCAGCGGCAAGCGCCTTTCAACTATGCTGAAGTCGGCGCATCGCTCGGACCTTTGCCTCCGGGTTATGCCGTCAATCACGGGCGCATCCAGCTTGGTCAGGGCGAAGCGGCGTTCGAGCAGGCCGTCGAGGCTTTGCGGAATTGGAAGATGTTCGACCTCGGCTGGGCGAGCGTCTGCTGGCCTGACGCTCCGATCGAAGTCGGAACAACCGTCGCCGTGCTCGCGCGCCATTCCGGTTTCTGGTCGCTGCATCCGGCGCGGATCGTCAGCTTGATTGATGAAGACGATGGGCGGAAGAGGAGAGCCGGGTTCGCTTACGGCACGCTCGAAGCTCACGGGATGCAGGGCGAAGAGACTTTCATCATCGAATGGCATCACGACGACGACAGCGTGTGGTACGACCTGCGATCGTTTTCGAGGCCGAAGCAGATGCTGACGAAGCTGGGCTACCAGATTGCGCGGATGCTGCAAAAACGTTTTGCGCGGGAATCAACTCAGGCGATGCTCAAAGCTGTCAACGGTTGATTGTCAGCCATCGGCCATCGGTTTAAGATTCCCGCGCTTCTTCGCTTATCAACAATCAGGAGAATTCACTATGCCATCTTTCTGCAAAGCCGTGTTACTCGGCTTGCTGATTTTGAGCGTTGCCGCATCAACTGCTTCATCACCTGCTCGCGCTTCCAACAACGGCGTCAACTGGGACGAAGTTCAACGCGAAGCTCTCGAACTTTTTATTCAATACCTGAAGATTGACACGACCAATCCGCCGGGAAATGAAACCCGCGCCGCGCAGTACTTCGCCAACATCTGCAAACGCGAAGGCATTGAGCATCAGGTCTTCGAGCCGTTTCCCGGACGCGGCACGATCTGGGCGCGCGTGCGCGGCGATGGCAGCAAACGTCCGATCATCCTGCTCAATCACACCGATGTGGTTCCGCACAACCGCGAGTTCTGGTCGGTTGACGCATTCAGCGGGGCCACGAAAGACAATTTTATTTACGGGCGCGGCGCGATGGACATGAAGTCGCTGGGGATGGCGCAGTTCGTCACGCTGCTTACGCTCAAACGCGCGCGCGTTCCGCTCAAGCGCGACGTGATCTTCCTGGCCACCGCTGACGAAGAAGCCGGTGGTTTGAAGGGCGCGGGCTGGTTCGCCAAGAATCATCCGGAGCTTCTGGGCAAGGCGGAGTTCCTGTTCAACGAAGGCGGTAACAACATTGTTGATTCAAACGGGCGCGTGATGGCCATCGGCGTCGGGCCTTCGGAAAAGACCCCGGCGTGGATGCGGCTGACCGCGACTGGCGAGGCGGGGCACGGTTCGGTCCCCAGACCGGACTCTTCGGTCAATCGTTTGTTGCGGGCGTTGAACCGTTTGCTCGATTACAACCCGCAGATTCAACTGACGCCGGTCGTCGAGCAGGCTTTTCGTTCGATGGCGCCACTGATGGCTCAGCCACAAGCGGCGAAGTACGCGAACATTCGTGAGGCGATCAAGGATCCAGACTTCCTGCGGCAGGTCGAAGGCGATCCGATGGCGAAGGCCATCATCCGCAACACGATCTCGATCACCATGCTCGAAGGCAGCAACAAGATCAACATCATCCCGCCCGCCGCGCGCGCAGAGATTGATACGCGGGTGGTTCCCGGCGAAAAGCTGGAGCGGTGGATCGCCGAATTGCGCGGCGTGATCAAAGACGACACGATCAAGATCGAGCCGATCCTGGCCTTCGAAGCCAACGCCTCGCCGATTGATTCGGAACTCGTCAAAACCGTCGCGGCCATCGCCAAACAACGTTATCCCGAAGCGGTCATCACGCATCCGGTGTTGGCCGGTTTCACCGACAGCCATTATTATCGCGACCTGGGCGTGATGAGCTACGGCTTCTCACCGTTCGTCGCATCGCCACGCGAACTGGGTGGTGGCTATCACGGCAATGACGAACGCATCGGCAAAAAGGCTTACGTCGAAGGCGTGAGGTTTTTCTACGAAGTGGTTGAGCGGCTGGCGAAGTGAGAGGAGGATCGATGGCTTCGATTGAATTGAGGAGGAGAATTCGCTGGGCGGACGCCGACGCTGCAGGCCGATTGCATTATCCGCGTATCTTTGAATATTTCGAGGAAGGCGAAATGGAATTGCTACGTTCGGTCGGCGTGAAGATATTTGATGGCGGCGATCACGATTTCCCGCGCAAACACGTCGAAGCGGTTTTTCATCAAGTGCTGCCGCTCGACGCGCCGTTCGTGATGCGCGTGATGGTGGGTAAGCTCGGCAATACCTCGATCCGCTACGACTATCACATCTTTGCGGACGAAGCCTGCACGCAATTGGCGCTCGAAGGCACGATGACGGTGGTGGCGGTGAAAGACGGCAGACCGACGCCGATACCTGAGAAGATGCGCCAGGCGTTGTCCTGAATCTCAAATCTCAAATCTCAAAGAGGGAGAGCGAATGAAAGCTATCGTTTTGCGCGAACTCGGCGCAGCCGAAAACCTGAAACTGGAAGAAGTCCCCGATCCGCAACCCGGCGCGGGCGAAGCCGTGGTCAGGCTGAAAGCCGCCGCGCTCAACCACCGCGATGTGTTCATCTGGCAAAAGCTCTATCCGAACATCAAGCTGCCAGCCATTTTGGGCAGCGACGGCGCGGGCGTGGTCGCGGCCGTCGGAGAAGGCGTTGACCAATCTTTGATCGGACAGGAAGTCGTCGTCGAACCCGGCCTTGAGTGGGGACCGAGCGATGAGATTCAAGGCAAGAGTTACCGCATCCTGGGAATGCCGGAAGACGGGACTTACGCGGAGATGATCAAAGTTCCCGCCGCGAATCTTCATCCGAAACCCGCGCATCTCACGTTTGAAGAAGCTGCGGCATTACCGCTCGCCGGTTTGACCGCATATCGCTCAGTCGCCACGCGCGCGCAGGTCAAAGCGGGAGAGACGGTTCTGGTGACCGGCATTGGCGGCGGCGTGGCTGTGTTTGCGTTGCAAATCGCCAAACAGCTTGGCGCTCGCGTCTTCGTCACTTCCGGCAGCGACGAAAAGCTCGCCCGCGCGCGCGAACTCGGCGCGGAAGGCGGAGCGAATTACAAGAACGCCGATTGGGGCAAACAGATCACCGAGTTGACCGGCGGCGGCCCGAACGTGGTGATAGACAGCGCGGGCGGAGACGCGCTGGAAACTGCGGTCAAAATCATCAAACCCGCCGGGCGCATAGTCTTTTACGGCGCGACCACCGGGTTGGCGAAGATTGATCTCTATCGCTGCTTCTTCAAACAACTAACGTTGATGGGAACGACGATGGGCAGCCCGCGTGAATTCGCGGCGTTCCTCAAACTTTACGGCGAGGCCGGGCTGCATCCGGCGATTGATCAAGTCTTCCCGCTGGCCGAAGTCGCCGCCGCGCACCATCGAATGGAAGAAGCGAGTCAGTTCGGCAAGATCGTGTTGAAGATCGAATAGTCGGAGGAAGCACTGCAACCATCAACCTTAAGGAGGAACATCCGAATGGCAAAGAAATCCACTCGTCGCGAATTTCTCTCACACACGGTGGCCGGAGCGGCTGCGCTATCAGCCGGCGGCTCGCTGATTTCAGCGAAGGCCGGAGACAAGCTCGAAGAAATGCTCAACGCCCAACAAGCGCCAGCCACAGGCCGTGTGCTCGGCGCAAACGACCGCATCAATTTCGGCTTCATCGGAATGGGCGGAAGAATGGAATCGCACACCAGCTACATCGCCAACCGCAACAAGAATCAGAGCGATGTGCAAGCCGTCGCCATCTGCGACATTTACGACAAGCACAAGAAACGTGGGCAGGGAGAGACCAAAGTCGCTGACAAAGACATCCACCACGATTACCGCGAACTGTGCGCGCGCAAAGACGTTGACGCTGTCGTCATCGCCACGCCCGACCATTGGCACGCTAGGCACGCGATGGAAGCGTTGAACAACGGCAAACACGTCTACCTGGAAAAACCGATGACCTACACCATCGAAGAGGCGCGCGACCTGGCTCGCAAAGTCAAAGCCACCGGCTTGCAGTTTCAGGTCGGCAGCCAGCATCTGTCCGACATCCAGCACTGGAAAGCGCGCGAAGTGATTCAGAGCGGCTTGATCGGCAAGGTGCTCTGGGCCAGCACGAGCTACTCGCGCAACACGCCAATCGGCGAGTGGAACTACTACAAGATTGATCCCGACGAAGAGGCCAACGAGAAGACCATTGATTGGAAGGCTTTCCTCGGTTACGCGAAGAAACGTCCCTTCGATAAAGACCGGTTCTTCCGCTGGCGCAAATACTGGGATTATTCGGGCGGCGTCGCCACAGACCTCTTCTACCACCGCTTGTCGCCGCTGATGTTCGCCATCGACGCGACGGAATTCCCGACGCGCGTGACCGCGCAAGGCGGCATCTTCGCTCCGGTCGAAGGCGATATCCGCGAAGTGCCCGACACTTACTTCACGACGATTGAGTTTCCGGGCAAATACGCCGTGATGCTCGGTTCGTCAATGCTCAACGCCACCGGCGTGCCCGAAATGATTCGCGGCACAAAAGGCTCGATCTACCTGAAGACACGCGAATTCCAGAACAACCGCGCCATCCGCGTTGTCCCCGAACGCCCCAACCGCGAAGAGTTCAACAAAAAGACGGGCAGTAACGAATTGGTGATTGACGTTTCGGGTAACACGCTGGGTGGTGACGACCCGGAACGCCCGGTCGTGCAGTTCACCACTCACCACATGGCCAATTTCATCAACGCGATGCGCGGGACCGAGAAAGTCCATTTCGACGCCGAGCTTGGGTACAGGGCGATGGTGGCGATTCGTTTGGGCGTTGACGCTTATCGTTCGGGGCAGACGATGTATTTCGACGCGAGGAGAGAGAAGGCGACAACGAAGCCCTTGATCACAGCCTGAGGCGACAGGTAGAGCAAAACGACCGCCAATTCAGGTGCGGGGATTCCCGTTGCCTGCATCGGCGGTTTTTGCTTTGGCGATTGGCTTGCCTGTCGAGTTAGAATTGCCCATCGCAGAAATTGCAATCTGATTGAGCCGAAGGGAGCGACCTGTCCAGTGAATGATCCGAGGAAGTTCTGGAATCCGATCATCAACGATTTTCAACCGCTCGTGACCGCGGAGCCGGGATGGGTTGACCAATTCTATGTTGATCGCGCGTCGGGTGATCCTACCAACAGCACGCTGGAGTTGTTGAAAGAAGGCCTGCTCACGAGCCTCGAAAGGCCGACGCCCTATCGCGCGCTGTTGACCGGGCATCGCGGCGCTGGAAAGAGCTTCGAGCTGATCAAGCTGGGTGGGGCGCTGGCCGAAGACTTCTTCGTCGTCCGATTTGACGCCGAGATTACGCTGGCGCCGGAGACCGCTAACCATTTCGACATCATCCTCGGAATGGGCATCGCCGTTTTTGCGCAGGCGCAACTCGCTCATCTCAAGCCCGACCCGAAACTCGCCGAAGCGCTGCTGAAGAGCCTGGCGAGGTTCATCCGCAAATACGAAGACCGCAAAGGCTTCAAGCTCAACCTGACTGATATTCTCAAGCAGGTCACAGCCGGGCTAGTCAAGTTCGGCGCTCTGGCAGCAGGCGATCCGACAGCCATAGTCGCCGCCGCAGCTTTTGAAGCGACGAGATTGGAACTGAACGTCAGCGACGAACACGTTCGGACGCTGGAACTGCCGCCCAACCGCTTTGAAGTCATCGGCGCGCTCAACAACATCATCGAATGGGTTCAGGGCGCCTGCGGCAAACGTGTCTTGCTCATCGTTGACGGATTGGACAAAGTGACGCCACCGCGAGCGCGATTGCTCTTTGCGGATACCTCGTTGTTGCGCGATCCCATCTGTTCGCTCATCTACGCTGCGCCTATCGTCTTTTATCATCGAGCCGCCGCCTGGCAAGCCGAGCAAATCTTCGACGCTTATGAGATGCTGCCCAATGTTCCGGTGCAGAAGCAGCTTCCGCGAGATAAACAATGGCTGGAACCGCGCGAACCGTCGGAGCGCGGTCTCGACGTGATGCGCGAAGTGGTCAAGTTGCGACTGGCCAGGCACGAGCTTTTGGTTGACGATGTTATCGCGCCGGAGGCTATGACGTTGCTGGCGCAGATGAGCGGCGGCGTGATGCGCACTCTGATCCTGCTCTTCAACACCGCCGCCACCTTTGCCAAAATGAAAGGGCAGGATCGGATTGATCACGATCTGGCTGAGAAATCTGTGATTAAGCAGAGAAATGATTTGCAAATACGCCTGAACCTCGATCTCCGAAAGGCGTTGGAGAACGTGCTCAAAGAAAGAATGCTTTTGGGCGGAACGAGCGAACAGGCTGAGGATGAGTTGCTGATCAACGACTATCTGCTCTCCTACAGAGACGAAGTCGCGTGGTTCGACGTTCACCCAAATGTCTTACCGCTGTTGAGAAGTTGAAGAAGAAATGGATTACGCTGAACCATTCGAGGAATCAATCGAGATTGCGCAAAGCTATCTCTCGGATATTAATGCGCCGTTGATCCTCATTGGCGTCACCGACGACACGGAACTGCGACGGCACTTTCTCGCCGAGTTGCGCCAGAGGCTGGGCGACAGCGTTGACCTGCGCGATTTCCTTTACGATCCGCAACACATCAGTTTGCTTGAAGGCGCATTGGCAGCGGCCAATCGGAATGGCGCTGAGGCCAATGGCCATCGTATCGCTGTCTCCGCCATTGGACTCGAAGCCCTGCCGAACGAGGAACAGCAGAACGCCATCAAGCTGCTCAACGCCGAACGTAATCGGCTAGGCTATGCCAACCTCATCGTTCTGCTCTGGCTCAATCGCAAGCTCTTCACCGAAGTCGCCAACAAATCCTACGACTTCTATTCGTGTAGCAGTCAGACTTTCTTCCTGGAACCGCCGTCGGATTGGAGCGCAGCAGACAGACTCGACAGCCTGCGCCGCAGTTACCTGCAAGCCATCATCAGCCAGAACCAATACGTCAATCTGCAAGGATTGGCACCAATGCGCGGCGGCCGGTTGGTGGATATGCCGATGGACGAGATTTTCATCCCGTTGCACGTCGAGCGAGTGGAATCATCGTCTCTGGCCCACCTTCTAGCTCTTAGCGATGATCCACTCCTTTCGTTAAGCGATGAACCAATATCTCTGCGCGCCGATTTCTCGGGGAGTTGGACACAAGAGAAGAAGCGTATGGTTGATCGCTACACAAGGCTTGGCCAACGCGAGAGCGTCTCACGCCGTGCGGAAATCCCTGAACTCCTTCGCCTGCGTCGCGCCGTCGTTCTCGGCGATCCTGGCGCGGGCAAAACGACGATGCTGCGTTACGTGGCTTACCGGCTGGCTAAGTCTCTTTTGAGCGTTGAGCAGCCGGAGGAGGAGCAGGCGGGGACGCCTGCGCTCCCAGGGAATGTCGCCGATTGCCTGCCCGTTTACATCCGCATCGGGTTGTACGTGCAGCATCTGAAAGATCACCCCGACGCGACAATTGCCGATTTCGCACCGCAGCAGAACCCGCAATTGCCTTTGACCGAAGAACTGTTGCGAGAGGCTATAAAAAGAGGTAAGGCGATTTTCCTGCTCGACGGTTTGGACGAGATCATCGCCACTTCGCAGCGGCGCGAGGTGGCACAAGCCGTTGACGGCTTTGCGCTGGAATATCCCGATTGCCCGGTGATCGTGACTTCGCGCGTGGTCGGGTACCGCGAAACTCCGCTCGGTTCCGAATTCGAGCAATTCACCATCCGCCCATTCGATGACGATGAGATCGAAGCGTTCGTCCGCCACTGGCACGAAGCGATAGGTCAACCCGAACGCGCCGAAGCGCTGATCGGAACGATTCGGAAACAGGAGGCGATCCGCAAGCTCGCGTCGAATCCGTTGCTGCTGACCGTGATCTCGCTCATTCACCTTCGCAACGTCAAGCTGCCCAACCGCCGCGTGGAGTTTTATCAGAAAGCCGCCGAGACGTTGGTGGACAACTGGATGAGCGAGCGGCGTGTGACGCCCGACGATTGGGATTCAGACGAAGCTCTCGATGCGTTGCTGCCTGCCGTCGCTTGGCGGTTGCACGCGGAAGCTTCAGGCGGGTTGATCAATCAGGACGACCTGCATCAGCTTCTGGTCGAAACGACGCGCGCTCGGAACCCTCGACTGACCGAGGCCGAAGCGCACGCGCGCGCCGCCCAGTTCCGCCGCAACGTCAGCGAATTCAGCGGCATCTTCCTAGAACGCGGACTGGACGAAGCCGGGCGCGGGATTTACGGGTTCCTGCACCTGACTTTCGAGGAGTATTTCGCGGCCATTCGGCTAAAAGACAGATGGAAGCGGGAAGGCGACAAAGTTCTCAAACCGATCCTGCACCACCCGCGATGGAAAGAAGTGATACTGCTATGCGCCGGAAACATGGATCAGTTCGACGCCACGCGATTCATCGAAGCGATTCTGGACGCCCGCGGCGAGTACGAATCGGTCTTGCATCGTGATCTGCTGCTGGCGGCGCGATGCCTAGCCGATGACATACGTGTTGATCCTGACTTGCGCCGCCGGGTCGTGAGCGAACTGATCGAACTTTACTTCTCGGCGCAATCGCCATGGGGATTGAAAGATGATGTGAGGAAAGCCTTCGCTGAATTGGCTGGAACGTTTGCGAACGACGACTTGGTGGCTGAACTCGAAAAGCGGCTTGCCGGCAGTGAATGGTTTGTGCGGGTGGCAGCGGCCAGAGCGATAGAAGCGATGGGAGAGAGCGCGGCCAGTGATCGAGCAGTCGAATGCTTGCTCGAATTGCTTGCCGACAGTGACCGCAATGTGCGGAAAGCGGCGGTTATAGCGATAGGAGCGATGGGGGAGCGAGCGGCGAGCGAGCGAACGAGCGAACGATTGCTTGACCTGCTCTCTGACCGTGAATGGGGTATTCAGTATGAGGCGGCAAGAGCATTGGGTCGGGTAGGAGAGCGGGCAGTGAGCGAGCGGGCGCTCGAGCGATTGCTCAGTCAGGTTCCCGATAGTGACGAGGCTGTGATGGGAGAGCAAGCGGTGAACGAGCAGACGCTCGAGCGAGTGCTTAATCTGCTTTCCGATAGCGACAGGAGTAATCGGTATGGAGCGATGTTCGCGTTGAGGGAGATGGGAAAGCGTGCAGCGAGCGAGCGGACGCTGGAGATATTGCTCGATCTGCTCGGCGACAGTGATGGCAATATACGGTCTGATGCGGCGGGAGTGCTGGGCGCGATGGGTGAAATCGCAGCAAGCAAGCAAACGATTGAACGATTGCTCGATCTGCTCAACGACAATAATTGGTTTGCGCGGGCTGCCGCGGCAGGGTCTGTCGGTAAGCTTTCATCCCAACTACGTCCTGAAATCCGACCTGAGATGGCGAAGCGCTTTTTATCGCTGGCTCGCAAGCGGGGCAAGAGCGACAAGATTATGTATCAGCGCAACACTGGCTACGTGGCGTTACGTAATCTCCTGGCGGCGGATGTGAAGTGAGGTGGAGCTTTAATCAAACGACGCGAAGACCTCCAGGGCGATGTTGAAGAACTCGGCCAGCGCTTTGATCTGCGTTTTGCTCGGCTTGCGTTTTCCGTTGATGACATCGGAGGTTGCGCCGCGCGAACCAAGCACAGGGAGCAAATCTTTTTGGCGCAGTCCGCGATCCTCCATCAGCATTTGAATCATCGCATGTGGCGGCGCGTCCGGTATTTGGTAATGTTCGTCGTCATAGCGTTCGATCAGCAAGGTCAGCAGTTCCAGCAGCGCGTCCTCTTCGGGAGTCAGGTTGTCCTCGCCTTTGAGCGCCAGGCGAGTAACGATCTCAGCGAGGCGGTCATACTCGGCTTCAGTGCGGATTGCGCGCGGCAACGTCGAGAGCAGCAGTTCGCCGTACTTTCGAGTGTTCAACTTCTTTGCTTTAGCAGTTACAGGCATTTTTCCACTTCTCCTTGTCGTATTCCTTGTGCGTCAGTACGGTGATAATATAAACGCGCTGGCGGTTGTAGTGAATAGAAGTAATCAAACGGAATTTATTGAGGATTTGCTATGTCAACCAGTGTGATAGAAGTGATTGACGCCGCCCGCCATCTGACTCCCGCTGAACGACGCAAGGTGTTGGCGCGGCTTTGGCCTTCAGCGGCGGAACCGACTGGCCGCGAAGTATGGATGAGCGTCCGTTTCAGCGAAGCCGCGCGCGTCATTGCTTACGCGACGGAGCAGGAGGCTTACGTTGAAGCGCTCTGCGATTTGCTGCAACACGGAGCACTCGCCTGGCTGGAGAATGAGGCTGATGGCACGTATGAAGTGTACGGTCCCGACCGCACTTACTACGTCACAATGACGCCGGCCAGAGAGTTTGCCGCGTTGCTCAGTTCCTGGCCGCCTGATCAGCCGCCTCGTGAAGTAAACCTGTAGGAGATATTGAGCAAGACGGAACCAATTGTGGATTTGATCTATCTTGACTATAACTGTTTTCAGCGCGGATTCGATGATCCCGCGCAGATTCGCATTCAAATGGAGGCGATGGCCTGCCAGGAAATCTTCATACGCGCAGAGCGGGCGGAATGCCAACTGGTCTGGTCGTTTATGCACGAAGATGAAAACTTGCTCTGCCCTTTCCCAGACCGCAAGTTTGAAGTGATGCGTCTCTCCACTTTGTGTGAGGTGCGCATCGGGCCGGAGGACGAGATTCGTGATCTAGCGCTCTCCTTTGAGCGCAAGGCAAAACTCTCGGCCAAAGACGCGGTTCATCTCGCTTGCGCAGTTTATGCCAAAGCAGCGGTCTTCTTGACTTGCGATGACGGGTTGCTCAAAAGGGCCAAAAGGCTGAAACTGACCATCAGCCTGATGAACCCAGTGGATTACGTTAGGCAGGAGGATGATGATGGAACAAACTGAGACTATGACTGATAACGAAATCAGGATGAGCGGGATCGAGGCTTTGAACAAAGCGCTTGGCCCTGCTGTGGCCCTGCGCTTTCTTTCCCTGCTGCATCGTGAAGGCACTGATTACGTCGCCGTTTCCCGCCGACTTTACGAGGGACAGACGGTGGATGAAATCTTCGAGCGAGCGAAGGGAAGCTGGCAGGAATGAAGAAGGTAATGAAGTGAGTTCGGCGACAAACATTTGCTAGGGAGGATTCGATATGTCAACCAACGTGATGGAAGTAATTGACGCCGCCCGCCATCTGCCCCCCGCTGAACAGCGCGAGGTCTTGGCGCGGCTTTGGCCTGAAGCGAATGATGAACTCTTTCAAGCATTGGCCGCGCAGTGGCGTAGGGAGACGCGCCATCTGTCTTCCGTTTCGCAAATGGCGATGCATCCTGCTTACCAGAGGATCATCGGAATGGGGGAAGCCGCAGTGCCGCTCATTCTCAACGATCTGCAACAGCGCGGTGGGCACTGGCTGTGGGCTTTGCACGCCATCACGGGAGAAGACCCCGCTCCGCCAGAGGCGAATTTCCGCGAAGCCGTGCAGGCGTGGTTGCAGTGGGGGCGGGAGAAAGGTTATCTCAGCTAAATGCCAATCGAAGAGATCGAGCAGGATTTTCCCGCATTGGAAACAGGCCAATGGAGCATCACCAGCGAGGCGGATGATGGGTACAACTGCGTCGCTTGGGCGGTTCACGATACGCGGCAATTTTGGGACCCGAGTCTGGTTGGAGTGCGTGGTTATTATTGGCCACCTGGCGTTCCTCGTGACGACAGTTTGAACAGTTGGATCGGGGCGCTCGAGATGAATTCCTACAAGGTCTGCGTGAATGGCGAGCCTGAGCCAGGCGTCGAAAAGATCGTGATCTACGTTGATGACAACAACGTTCCACAACACGTCGCCAGGCAATTGCCGGATGGCGCTTGGACAAGCAAACTGGGAAAGGGTGAAGACATACAGCACAATTCGCTTGAAAGTCTTGAGGGCGATCTTTACGGCAAGGTGGCGGTTTTCATGATGCGGAGACCGCCAAGAAGCGACGGCGCCTGAAGAACGATCAAGAGCGCCACGTCAAAGTTTTTGGGGCGCGGTGATGATGGTCGGACGGCAAATGCCGTTCACTGGCCAAATGGTGATCCGTCTGATAAACTCCGCCTCTTTAATCGAGCACTCATAAAATCACCTGCGACACCGTGCAGGCTGCCGTTGCCGGATTGAAGCTTCAAGCAGGCAATTATCATCTCAAATCCGAAGCCGAAATCCCGCCACGAGCCGCTGCGGGCTGTCGCCACATCAGAAGGAGATCAAACGAAATCTATGGCTACTACGAACGGCAATACAGGCGCAGGCAATGTCGGCCGCGTCGTACAGATCATCGGCCCCGTTATTGACGTAGAGTTTTCCGATTCCGCGCTGCCGCCGATTTATCAGGCTCTGCGCGTCACGAGCGAAGGTTTCGACGTGCCGCGCCCGATTGATGTCATCTGCGAAGTCCAACAGCATCTGGGCGAAGGCCGCGTGCGAACCGTGTCAATGCTTCCGACCGACGGGATGGTTCGCGGGATGAAAGCGGTTGACACCGGGGGCCCAATCACCGTGCCCGTCGGCAACGGCACTCTGGGGCGCATCATCAACGTCATCGGCGATCCGGTGGATGAACGCGGCCCGGTCGAATTCACCACGCGCTATCCGATTCACCGTCACGCTCCCACCTTTGAAGATCAATCCACCGAAATGGAGATGCTGGCCACGGGCATCAAGGTCATTGACCTGATCCAGCCGTTCCTGAAAGGCGGAAAGATCGGTCTGTTCGGCGGCGCGGGCGTGGGCAAGACCGTCTGCATCATGGAGTTGATCAACAACATCGCCAAGGCGCACGGCGGATTTTCGGTCTTCGCGGGCGTCGGCGAACGCACGCGCGAAGGTAACGATCTGTGGGTGGAAATGCGGGACGCCAAAGTCATCAGGGACGACGACCTCTCAAAGTCGAAAGTGGCGCTGGTCTACGGCCAGATGACTGAACCGCCCGGAGCGCGGTTGCGCGTGGCGCTGTCGGGGTTGACCGTCGCCGAATACTTCCGCGACGAGGGTCAGGACGTGCTGCTGTTCGTTGACAACATCTTCCGCTTCACTCAGGCGGGTTCCGAAGTCTCGGCGCTGCTCGGACGGATGCCGAGCGCAGTCGGGTATCAGCCGAATCTGGCGTCGGAGATGGGCGAGTTGCAGGAGCGGATCACTTCGACCAAGCGTGGTTCGATCACTTCGGTGCAGGCGATTTATGTTCCGGCGGACGATTTGACCGATCCGGCGCCGGCCACGACGTTCGCGCACCTCGACGCCACGACCGTGTTGTCGCGCCAGATCTCCGAGTTGGGAATCTTTCCGGCGGTTGACCCGCTGGCTTCGACCTCGCGCATCCTCGATCCGCGCATCGTCGGCGATGATCATTACAACTGCGCGCAGGACGTGAAGCGAATCCTGCAACGTTACAAAGACCTGCAGGACATCATCGCCATTTTGGGCATTGATGAATTGTCCGAGGACGACAAGCTGACCGTTTCGCGCGCGCGCAAGATTCAGCGTTTCCTGTCGCAGCCGTTCTTCGTGGCCACTCAGTTCACCGGTTTGGAAGGCAAACTGGTGTCTCTCGAAGAGACGATCCGGGGCTTCCGCGAGATCGTGGACGGAAAACACGACGACATTCCCGAACAGGCGTTCTATCTCAAGGGGACGATTGACGAAGTGGTCGAAGCGGCGAAGAAGATGTAGTTATGGCAGACAAACTCAATCTCGAAATAATCACACCGGAAAAGCTGGCCTTGCGCGAATCGGTTGATGAAGTGGTTGTGCCGGGGCTGGGCGGGGAGCTTGGCATCCTGCCCAATCACACTCCGCTGATTTCGCAATTGCAGACCGGCGTTCTCACCTATCACGCAGGCAGTGATAAAAAGCAGGTGCACGTCAGCGGCGGTTTCGTCGAAGTGGCGCCAGACCGCGTCTCCGTCTTGTCGGATGTCGCTGAGCGGCCCGAAGAGATAGACCTGGGACGTGCCGAACGCGCAAAAGAACGCGCGGAGCGCCGTCTGGCGTCAAGAGGTGAAGACGTTGACTTCAACCGGGCCGAGTTGAAACTGCAACGCGCGATGATCCGCATTCAACTGGCGGGCAGAGGGTGATGGGGAGAGTGGGAGACAAGGGGACAAGGGGACAAGGGGACAAGGGGACAAGGAGAGAAAAGTCCCCTTGTCCCCCTGTCTCCTTGTCCCCCAATCTCCCACTCCCTCTTCACTGTCTGCTGATCGTGATTCGCGTGGACGTTCCGTCTTTGGTCTGATAGAACGAAACCCAGAATTTTTCAGCCTCCACTGTCTTGCGCGCGGTTTTGGCTCCGCTCGCAAGCTCATTCATCTCGGCGTCGCCCACCACATCTTTCCACGCCGGAGCATTCTTCGGGTCGGCGAAGGCAAGCTGAATGGCTTTGACCTCGCCGTTGTCGTAGTGCACGGTCATGGTGTCGTCGCCAGTGAGTTTGAAATCATCGCTCGTGTCGGTCGAACTCTCAGGATTGCCCATCGCGGCTTTGACCTCGTCGCGTTTGAGACCGAGTTTTACGCCTTTGAATTCGCGCAGCACTTTGCCCTGGGTGGCGTAAGCGGCGGTTACCGATTCAACACTCCGCGCGCAGAGAGCAAAGCCGCTGACCAAGCCGAAAGTAATCGCAACTTTCAACAATCGCTTCATAATTGACTCTCCCTTGCGAGAACTGATTTTGAATTTGTTCACTTCGGGCGGCGGCCCTTCGTTCATTTACCGAGGAGGATGAACCAGGCGAATTTCAAGATTGATCGTTACAGACAGTGAGCGTCTTGAAACCCCGGTCAAAGAAGGGCTTTCTTGAACCCGTGTGGGGCGCATGATAGCATAGCTCTCCCTTGAAAATAGGTAGGAAAACCAAGCAAATTAACAATAAAAGGAATTACCTACGGAGAGTCTTAGTTGATCACGGCTGAAATTTTATGTTCGTTTTTGCCTGCGTTCTGGTTTTTGCAGGAGCAGGCCGCTCAGCTCAACAATTCGAGCAGCAGTCTTCTTGATTTGATTCTTCGCGCCAGTCCGGTGGCGAAGTTCGTATTATTGATCCTCCTCCTTTTTTCCATCGCTTCCTGGGCAATCATCTTTGCGAAGGCTCGCGCGACGAAAACGGCGCTGCAGCAGTCAGCGCAGTTCCTTGAGTCTTTTGAAAAAAGCTCCCGCTGGGCTGAGTTGCAGGCCAGCAGCGCCCGCTATGGCTCCAGCCCGCTCACGGCGATTTTTCTCGCCGCCCAACGTGAATTGGAGAAGCAGTCGAGGTTGAACCTCGAAGCGGTTCATCGCGTGATGCAGAGCGCGGCCATCGGCGAAACGACGAAGCTGGAAAAGAGTCTGGGCTGGCTGGCTTCGACCGCCAGCGCCTCGCCGTTCATCGGGCTGTTCGGCACTGTCATCGGCATCATCATCGCGTTCAACGGATTGAGTCAGGCGGCAACGGCTTCGATTCAGGCCGTGGCTCCGGGCATCGCCGAAGCTCTGGTCGCGACGGCGGCTGGGATAGCGGCGGCTGTGCCCGCAGTGCTCGCGTACAATCACTACGTCAACCAGATTAAGGTCATGACGGCGGAGATGGACAGTTTTACTTTGCGCCTGCTTAACTTCATCGAACGAGAAGCGGGCAGTTAAAATATGGCATTCACGAATCGCAATGGCCGCACGCAAACCGCGCTGGCTGAAATCAACGTCACACCGTTGGTGGACGTGATGCTGGTGTTACTGGTGATCTTTATGATCACCGCGCCGATCTTGCAAACGGGCATTCAGGTCAATCTGCCCAAAACGCGCGAGGCGCAAGCGAACGAAGCTACGCCCAACACTCTGATCATCTCTGTGGACAAAGAGGGCGCGATCTACCTGAGCGGCAGAAACGAGCGGCAGGCGATCAACGTCAACGATCTGTCGCAACTTTTGAACGAGCGGTTGGCGAAATCGAAAGACCGTCGCGTCTACCTGCGCGGTGACGGCGACACGCCATACCGCGTCATCGCATACGTGCTGGACCAGGCCAAACGCGCTCAGGCGAGCGTGAGCCTGGTCACCGAACCGACAAAGAAGTGAATTTTGACGAGCGTTTCGGAACTGTACTCTCGGTGGTGATGCACGTCGCCTTAATGGGCGCGTGCGTGTGGCTCTTTCGCAATCCGATCACGACGACCATCATCGCTGCGGGCGAAGGGCAGGGGAGCGGCGAGAGCGTGATCGAAGTCGGCGTCGTCGAAGCCGGTCAACTAGGTTTTACTTTGCCTCGCGCTATTTCATTTGTTGGCCAGGAGCAGAACACGGCCAACAACGAGATCGTCGAAACCGAAGCGCCGAAGCCCGATGCCAACGCCGAAGTTTTACCTTCGACGAAAACGACGCCGAAACCGAAAGAGCAAGCGGCGGCGACCGACCGTCCCGTCGCCAATCAATCTTCGCAGATTGTTTCGCCGACGCCGCTCCGGGGAGGTTCGGCAAACACCAACGTCGAGGTCGGTCGCAGCTTCGGCTCGTCGGTTCCTTCGATGACTGGCGGCGTCGGAGTTGGTTCCGGAGCAAATCTGGGGTCGAGCGGAGTTCCCGGCGGTTCGGCATACGGACGGCTCATTCAGAGTATCTTGAGTCGCAATTACAACCCGCCCGCGACCAATGATGCGAGCGGGTACGTGGTCATTCAGCTTCGCATCGCTCGTGATGGACGTATTCTCTCGGTGGTGAATGGCCGTGTCGCGCTGAACCATTTTAAACAGCGGAGCGTGAATGACTCGATCAACAGGGCGGCCGAACGCGCTGTGCTTGCGTCGAACCTACCGCCTTTCCCGAATGGATTTTTGATGAGCGCGCAGGAGGCTGTGGCGGAGGTCTGGTTCAGGTATCCGAAGTAAGTTTGGAGGTAGTCCTATGAACAACGTCTACACTGCTGTAGTCAAACAGGATGGCGATTGGTGGATTGGCTGGATAGAAGAAGTTCCGGGAGTGAATTGTCAGGAGGCTTCTCGTGATGAATTGCTGGTAAGCCTCAAAGTGACTTTGGAGGAGATGCTGGAACTCAACCAGTGAAGTGAGAGGAGTCTCGAAATCAAATTGGGCGGAGAAGGAATGAGAAAAACAGTTCTGGTTGCAATTGTGGTCGCCGTCTTCAGCGCGCCGGTTATTCTCTTGCCGAAAACCGGCGCGCAGCAATCACAAGACGATCTGCGCAAACAGATCGGCACGATCATCGTCACGCCGGGCAGCGGTCCATCGCTCGCCGTCGCCGATTTTCAACCGCGCGCTAGTGGCGTTGATCAGGCGCTGGCGACCTTCAACGAGACGCTCTGGAACGACCTGAAATTCGCAGGCGTCGCCAATCTAGCTGGCAAGAGTCTTTATCCGAAGACCAGGCTCGCCGATCCGGCCACGTTGCGTTACGAAGAGTGGGCGAACGATCCGGTCAAAGCTGATTACGTCGCGTTCGGCAGCGTCACCGGCGCGAACACCGCCCAGGGTTTTCTCTACGATGTCAAAACGCAGAGCCAACTGCTGACGGCCAGCCTGGCTGGCGAGGCGCGCGATATGGCTCATCAGTTCGCCGATCAGATCGTCAAACTGCTGACCGGGCAGGACGGGATCGCGCAGTCGAAGGTCGCTTACATCGCCAGCCGCGAAGTCTACCTGATGGATTACGACGGTTATGGAGCCCGCGGCTTCACGCGCGACGGTTCGATTGCGCTCTTTCCGTCGCTCGCGCCCGACGGCAAACGGCTCGCGTATGTTTCGTACCGCAGCGGGCATCCGAACGTCGTCATTCGCGGCGAGGACGGTTTGATCATTGGCTCGACGCAGTTCAAAGGCACGACGACTTCGCCATCGGTCGGTCCCGACGGACGGATCGCTTTTGCTTCGAGCAAGGACGGCGATTCGATGGAAATTTACGTGGCGAACGGCGACGGATCGGGCGCGAGAAAATTGACGCGCACGCGCAACGCCGTGAACATCTCGCCTCGTTGGAATCCGAAGACGGGCCGCGAGATCGCGTTCATTTCCGACCGTGGCGGCTCGCCGCAGGTTTATCTGATTGACGCTGACGGAGCGAATGAACGCCCGCTGCTGAGTCTGGGTGGGCACATGGATTCGCCCGCGTGGTCACCCGACGGGCGTTTCATCGCTTTCACCTGGGATGGCGGGGGAAGCTTTCACATTTACGTTGCGGATATCGCGTCGGGGCAAACATTGAGGCTCACGCGCGATGGGCGCAACGAATCCCCGGCGTGGTCGCCGGACAGTCGCCACATCGCGTTCCAATCGAATCGCACTGGGCGATGGGAAATCTGGGCAATGCACGTTGACGGCAGCGAACAGAGGCAGTTGACACGCGCTGGCGGGCGCTCGCCGTCGTGGTCAAAATGATGTTGTACGGCAAACCGACGGTTTGCCACTGAAGCTCCTTAATCCCTTTCACAAAATCAAAGGCAAACCGATGGTTTGCCCTACATCCTCAAAGGAGAAAAGACAAACATGATCCGCAAGTTCATCCAACTATCTTTGCTGTCATTAGTCGTAATCGTTGCGGGTTTGGTTTCTGCCTGCGCGCCGCCGACCGCTAAGCTCACGGTTTCGCGCAACGACATCAAATCCGGCGAACCAATCACCGTCAAATGGGAAACCAAAAACGCCAAAGAGATTTCGCTCAACGGCGAAAAGGTTGACAAGATCGGTGGCAAGAGCGTGATCCCGACACAGACCACGAAATTCGAGATAGTCGCCAAACGGGGCAAGAAAGAAGCTCGCGACAGCGCGACGGTCAGTGTTACGACCACGAAGGCTCCTGCGCCAACCGTCACGATTCGCGCCGAGCAGAGCGCGCTCGAACGCGGCCAGAACACTAAGATTCAGTGGGCATCCGAGAACTCCAAGATCGTGACAATTAGCGGTCTCGGCGAAGTCCCCGCATCGGGCGAACGCGAAGTCAGCCCGCGCGTTTCGACGACCTACACCGCCACGGCGCTGGGCGACGGAGGCAATGCGACCGCCAGCGTGCGCATCAGCGTTACTGACCCGCCTGCGCCGCCGATGGCCGAACGACCGCGCACGACCGCGCCGCCGCCCGAAACACCGAAAGAGCCGCCGTCCGCTGATCAATTCCGCGCTATGGCCAGGGCGGTCTTCTTCGATTACGACAAATCGGATTTGACATCGTCCGAACAGGACAAACTGCGCCGCCTTGCCGATTGGCTCAATCAGGAACGTAATCGCTCGATTGTTTTCCGCGTCGAGGGCAATTGTGATCCGCGTGGCACGTCGGAGTACAATCTGGGACTGGGTGATCGTCGCGCCCGCTCAGTCAAAGACTTTCTGGTCAGTCTGGGCGTTGATCCGAGTCGCATTGAAAACGTGAGCTACGGATCGGAGAAAGCGCAGGGATCAGCGGAAGGCGCCCCTGAAGCGCCGCCATCGTGGGCGAACGACCGCCGCGCCGAATTCGTTTACCTGCGCGGTGGCGACAGGCCGTAGAAGGGTGGTTGGCGCCTGGTTATCAGTAGTAACAAGGTCAGCGCCAGTTCAGTACCGCGAGCGGTAGCGAGCGTGGCTTGCGGTAGTTGGCTCATTGATGGAGCCACGCTCGCTACCGCTCGCGGTACTGAACCGGCGCTGACCGAATCTTTTTCGAGTTACAGATATGAAAAACAGTCGTTTTCCCGGATTCCTGCTTTCACTCTTGATCGTTTTAACGCCTTTGACAGTCGCTGCGCAGAGCAAAGAACAGCGCGAAAAGATTGATCGAATGGCCGCGCAGATCGAAGAGCTGAAGACCGAACTGGTGTTGTTGCAACGCCAGACGCAGACGATGCAGGACACGTTCAATAAAACCATGGGCGAGTTGAACACGCTGATCGTGCAAATGAGCGACAACGTATCGGCCATCCGCCGCGGGCAATCGGCGGTTTCCACCAGCAGCAACGAGACCGCCACGCAAATCACGACGATGGGCGAACGCATTACCGCCACGAACCAGCGGATGGAGCGTCTTTCAGAACAGTTCGCGCAATTGAAGAAAGTGATCGAAGACATTCCCAAAGCGCCAACCTTCACGCAGATCACGCCAGGCAACGCCGAGCAGTTGTTCGCCGCAGCCTACAGCGATTACTCGCGCGGCAATTTCGACCTGGCGATCTCGGAGTTCAAACAGTACGTCGAGACTTACCCAAGCTCCGAGTTGGCCGACAACGCCCAGTACTGGATCGGCGAGATACTCTACACGCAGAAGAAAATGCCTGAGGCCATCGCCGAATTCGAGAAGGTCAGAACGGTCAATCCGGATGGAGACAAAACAGCGGTGGCGCTCTACAAACGCGGGCTGATCCTGTTGGAGATGGGGAATAAGGAGGCGGCGGTCGCCCAGTTTCACTTGCTCTTCAAGGATTATTCGAAGACGAAAGAAGGCGAGTTGGCAACGCAGCAGTTGCAGCAACTAGCGCCGGAACTGCTGGCTCCTCCACCGGCGCCACAACCTGAGAAGCCAGCGCCGCGCAAGCCGCGTAAGCCATGAAGGTCGAGCAGACGGTCAGACTCTGCGCCATCCCACCGTGGTGGTGTCTTTCAAAAATCTTAAATTTATGGAACTTTGTCCGAGCGGGAGCGTGGAAGGTGCGTTCGGAACTTCATCGGCATCGGACAATCAGAAGTAACACAATCACCGTTTTACCATGCGTCAGTTTTATCGGGGCTTTTTTGAAAAGTTGAAGCGCGCATTCTCGCTGCACGCAATCTCGTTGAATGATCTCAGTGCCCCGATCATCATCCTGATGCTGCCGGCTTTCGCTGCCGTTCCCCGTAACGTATCCGCACAATCAGTCGCGAGCAGCGTTTCACCACCAGCTTCACAATCTGATCTGAAGACGCCCCAAGCTGAATTTCCAGTAGTCCAGAGCAGCAGCGGGGGGTATTTGGGCGTCTATCTCGGCGATGTCAATGAAGATCGCGCAAAAGAACTTAACCTAAAAGAAATTCGCGGCGTGGTTGTCGGCAGGGTCGAAGAAGGAAGCCCGGCAGCCAAAGTCGGGTTGCGTGAGAACGACGTTATCCTGGCTTTCAACAATCAACGCATACAGAACTGCGCGCAGTTCCATCGTCTGCTCCTTGAATCGCAACCCGGCCATGAGGTTTTGCTGGGAATAAATCGCGGCGGCGTGCTTAAAGACCTTTCCGCCACCCTGGGGCGTCGGCGCGCCGGTTTTATGGATGAGCGCAGCCGGTTGTTTGCGGATGTGAACGCCATGCTGGCTTCTGCGGACGAGCTACGCCGGCAAGCTGAGGAAGCCAGGCAGAGAGGAGATGAGAGAGAATCGCTCCGCCTGCTGGAAGATGAAAAGTATTTCCGCAAGGAAGCGGAAGAACGCCGTGCGAATATCGAAAAGGAACTACGCGAAGGAAAGATCCAGGAGGCCCCGGCGTTTCGTCGTCCCGGTTCCGGCGTCGCCGCCAATCGGCATCAGATCGGCGTGAGTGTCGCGCCGTTGACCGGACAGTTGGCTAAATTTTTCAATGTCGCTAAAGGCGGTGTGTTGATCACTGAAGTAAGGGCCGGAGAGGCGGGCGAACGCGCCGGATTGAAAGCCGGGGATTGCATTGTTTCGATCAACGGCGAGGGCGTGACCTCGGCTGCGGATTTGAACCGGCTGGTCAATCAGAAAAGTCCCAGTGATATGGAATTGGTTATTGTGCGCGACCGCAACGAACAGACAGTCAGGATCAAACTCGACCCAAAGTGAGAGAAGCTGCTGGTTCGGTTTGCGAGGTGGTTTGTATGCGCGCGCAAAGATTTTCTTGTGTGTTTGGTGTTCAGGGTGAGGTGTCCGAATGTTTTCGGACCCCGTATTCGAGGAGGCATAACCTGCCTCCTCATTTTTTTGGGCCTTGATCGTCGTTTCGGCCATCAGACCCTGCGGACAAAAAAATGTAAGACAAAAAAATAAAGAGCGGCCATTTTTTTGTCCGGTTGGCTTTTGTGGCCGAAACGACGATCAACGCCTTTTTTTGCCATTTGAACTTCAAGAGGAGGATCGAAAGAATGACTTCCCCCCGTGTTTCAGAACTTCGAGCGGCCCTGCCAGCCATTCTGGTTGTCTCGTTACTTGTTTGCCTTTCAACGCCAGCCTTCGCTCAAAAACAAAGCGCACGCACAGTCCGCGTCACGATTCTGCAACTCAATGACGTCTATCAAATTTCCCCCGTGGATAGAGGCAAGAACGCCGGCTTGGCGCGCGTCGCAACTCTGCGCAAAAAGATCATCGCCGAATCGCCCAACACGCTCTTCCTGCTCGGCGGCGACACGATCTCGCCATCAGTCGCTTCGAGCGTTTTCCGTGGCGCGCAGATGATCGCGGCCTGGAACGCCATCGGGTTGGATTACGCCGTTCTGGGCAATCACGAATTCGATTTCGGCAATGAAGTCCTGCTCGAACGGATGAAGGAATCGAAGTTCGTCTGGCTTGGCTCGAACGTGATTGATCGCCACACGGGAAAACCCTTCAACAATATGCCTTCGTACGTCATCCGCAAATTCGGTGGAGTGAAGATCGGCCTCTTCGGATTGCTCACGACGGACACCGCGACCAGCTCGAAGCCGGGCGCGAACATCAGGTTTGTCGATCCTGTCCTGACCGCTAGACGGCTTGTCCGAAAGATGCGGGCGGAAGGCGCGAAAGTGATCATCGCCGTCACCCATTTGGCTTTGAGCCAGGACAAAGAACTGGCGCGAACGGGTCTGGTTGACGTGATCATCGGCGGACACGAGCACGAACAGTTGCAATCGCACGCCGGCCACGCTCCGATCTTCAAGTGGGGATCGGACGCTCGAATCCTCGGTCGAATTGATCTGAACCTCTACGCCGCGACCGGCAGGATCGAGAGCATTGATTGGGCGGGCATCCCGGTGAATGACTCGGTTGCGGATGACCCGGCGGTTGCAGCCGTCGTCGGAGGATACGAGAAGAAATTGTCGGCGGAGCTGGATAAGCCGCTCGGACGCGCCGCCATCGAACTCGACGCGCGCTCAATTACCAATCGCACTGGTGAGACCAATCTGGGCAACCTGGTCGCCGATTCTTTTCGCCGCGCCACGGGCGCGGATGTCGGGTTGCTCAACGGCGGCTCGGTTCGCGCCAACACGACTTTCGCTCCGGGGCAGATTACGAAACGCGACGTGATCTCGATCCTGCCCTTTGAGAACCCCGTCGTGAAAGTCGAAGTGAGCGGGAGCATCCTGCGCGCCGCGCTCGAAAACGGCGTCAGCCAGATTGTTGAAGAGAAGGAGAGCGGTCGGTTCCCGCAAGTGTCAGGCGTGCAGTTCGAATTCGATGGGCGCAAACCCGCCGGATCGCGCGTGGTGAAGATTACGGTCAATGGGCAACCGCTCGAGGAGAAGAAGGTTTACACGCTGGCGACAAACACCTACCTGATTCACGGCGGCGACAATTACCAGATGTTCAAAGAGGTGAAGCTGCTGATCCCGGAAGAATCGGCGGAGATTGATTCGACGATGCTGGCGAATTTTATCGCCGCGGTTGGAGAGGTCTCGCCTAAGATTGAAGGGCGCATCAAGCGGCTTGATCAATAGTTATTTCCCCTCTGATTTGGGATTGGAAGCGGAGACTGCCGTCCAGGGTTTACCGGACTTCTGGCGCAAGGTCACCGTACTATCTGCCCGCACGTTCGTCCAGACTTCCTTGTCGCCGCTGGGCCATTGCACAACGACTCCTTCCAGACCCGGCTCCCGTCCCAGACCGAAATGGACGCGGACGTCATTCGCGCTCAGGTAACTGCCATCGGCGCTGGCGCGGCGCCACAGCGGCTTTTGGCCCTTTCTGAGCGCCGCCACCCGCGCGCCCACCCCGAAGCGATTATCTTTGACACCTTCGAGGCGCACGCCGAGCCAGTGGGAGCGCGAGCCGGTTTCATTTAACAACAGCCGAGCCCGGCCGTTGTTATTGGCGACCACGATGTCTATGTCGCCGTCGTTGTCTATGTCGCCGAAGGCGGCCCCGCGACTTACTTCGGAAAGCTGTAAAGCCGGCCCTGCCGTGGCGCTGGTCTCGTGGAACCCCTTGCCGCCCTCATTGTGGAAGAGTTGGTTCCGCTGGTGGAAAGGATAAGGCGCGCCTCGCAACGCAGGCAGGAGCGTCACCGCTCCGTTAGCGGCGAAGAGATCAAGCCAGCCATCGTTATCGTAATCAAACCATCCAACGCCGAAGCCAGTTGAGAGGAAGCTGGGCCGGGCCAGATCAAACTCCTGCGTGGCGTCGTGGAATTCACCCCGCCCGTTGTTGCGGTAAAGCGTGCTGCCTTCCCTCGTCAGGTTGGTGACCAGGATGTCCTCGGCGCCGTCGTTGTCAAAGTCCCCGGCCGTCACTCCCATGCCGGCTCGCGCCGCGCCATCGGCCCCGTAGGAAGCGCCGGCTATCAACCCCATCTCTTCAAAGGTTCCATCGCCTTTATTGATCCACAACAGATTTGCCGCGCCATCATTGGCCACGTAGATGTCAATCCACCCGTCGTTGTTGAAGTCCGCGCAGGTGACGCCTAAACCCGGGCCGAAGGCAGACCCGATGCCCGATGACTGTGTCACATCCACAAACTTCCCGGCGCCTTCGTTGCGAAAGAGGCGGTCTGGCGCGGGACGATATGAAGCAGGGGAGCAATAATCCGGCTCGCCCGTCGGGGCGAAGCATCGCTTGTTGCCGCGCAGCGTAAAGTTAATGTAGTTGCAGACGAACAGGTCAAGGTCGCCATCGCGGTCGTAATCCACAAACGCCGCGCTCGTGCTCCAGCGCGGGTCGTCCACTCCCGCCTCAGTCGTCACGCCGGTGAAGGTCCCGTTTCCATTATTTCGGTAGAGGACGTTTGGACCGAAGTTGGCGCCGTAGAGGTCAAGGTCACCATCATTATCGTAATCACCGGCTGCCACTCCCATGCCGTTCCCGACATGCCCGACCCCCGCCTGCTCAGTGACGTCGGTGAAGCGAAGCTTGCTGGTCGGAATCAGTTCGTTGCGGAAGAGCCGATTGCCAGGCTTTGTGTCTTTGGCGGGTGGGAAGAGCGGCTTTTTCTTTTCGTCGAGCGCCGCGCCTTGAATCAAGTAAACGTCGAGGTCGCCGTCGTTGTCGTAATCCAGCAGCGCCGCGCCCGCGCCCATAATTTCCGGCATGAAGAAGTCGCCCGTCGCGCCGGTGAAGTGGTGGAAGCTGAGTCCGGTCTCAAATGCGGCTTCGCGAAAGAGCGGCGTTTGAGAAAAGCCGACCGGCAACAGGCTAACGGCCAAGATCGAGAATGAAAGAACCCATACTCCTGCTTTTTGTCTTTCGGTTATTGCCTGTTGCCTTTTGATTTTCATTTCGATTCTTCCAGTGACTTCAAATCGCGTTCGATCTGCGCCAGCAATTCTGTCTGCTTCAACGCCTCTGTCTGGCGATGTTGCCCGGCCAGCATCACGCCGAAATTGTAATGGCTCTCGGCCAGATTGGGGTCGAGCGCAACGACGGCGCGGTAATGCTCTTCAGCCCTAGCCGCGTTGTTCGAGCGGCCGTAAAGCTGGATCAAGTTGATGTGCGCCTGCGTCAGGTGTGGGTTGATTTCGAGGGCGCGCTCATGTTCGGCAATGGATTCTTCCAAGCGGCCCGCGGCCTCGAGCTCGATGCCTCTGCGGATTCGTTCCGTCGCGCCCTGGTTGAGATTGGCGACTTCCCGCAGGATCGGATCGGCGAGCGGCGGGCGGACAGTTTTGAATTTCTGATGCAGCGCCAGATGCTCGCTCGCTTTTGCCGCATCACCCAGATCGCGAAGCGCCAGCGCCAGCGCGTAATGGGCCGCGCCGTATTGGGGGAAGAGTTCGAGCGCTTTTCGCAGATATTCGACGGCGGCCGACGGATTGCGCTGGGCGGCGTTGATCCGGCCCAATCCGTAATGCGCTTGACTGAGATCGCCCTGTCTGGCGAGGAGCGTTTCATACAAGGCGCGGCTCTCGGTCAACTCCCCGGCGGCCAGCAAAGCATCAGCCAGTTTCAGTCGCGCTGGCGCATCCTCTGGTTTGAGCCGGACGGCGTCGCGCAATGTCCGAGCGGCCTCGCGCTGTTTGCCCAACGCCATTTGCGAAACGCCGAGCAGATAGAGCCAGCGAAACTCATTCGGCGCCAAGTTGTGCGCCATCGTGTAACACGTTACGGCAAGCTCGTAATCTTCATATGTCTGCAAGACCATTCCCAATCAATCAAAGAAGAGCGGGTGTGAGAGTCGAACTCTCACACCCGCTTCTATTTTAACTCAAAAACCTCGGATCAGTAGGTCAACCGCAAACCAAATCAGTAGGTCAGCCGCAAGCCAAAGCGGAACTGCCGTTCGGGGAAGTTCGCATTGGTGCTGGTGATCACCATGAAGTTGGACGCGGTCACGCCGTTGACCGGGTTGTTGAAATGCGGAGTGTTGGTGAAGTTGAACGATTCGGCGCGGAACTCGATCCGGAACCGCTCCGTGAGGGAGAAGATGCGGAACAGCGAGAGGTCGAGGTTCTCCAAGCCGGGACCGCGCACGATGTTGCGTCCCGTTGTGCCGAAGCGGACGGCGGTGACATTGGCGAAGGCCGTCGGGTCGAAGTAAGGCTGGTCGGGAACGGTTGAAACGGTTCTGCCGATCCCGCCCAGCTTCTCAACCTTCGACTTCACCTGGTCCGCAGTCTGGGTGTTGCCCGGCGCATTGAGCGACGTGCCCGAAGCCGTGACCGTAAACGGACGGCCTGAAACCAAGCTCAGGACACCGTTGACCTGCCAGTCGCCCAGTAGCGCGCCGGCGACGCCGTTCTGCGCCCACTTCTTGCCTTTCCCAAACGGCAATTCGGCGGCGAAACCGAACTGGAAGTTATGCGGGATGTCAAAACCGGCCCGCGCGCGATTCCGGCCTATTTGCGAAGGGGCGTTGAACAATGGCAGCCCGTCCGTGCCGGTGTCGTCCACCATATTGATCGCCTTCGACCAGGTGTAGGCGCCCTTGACGAACAGCCCGCGCGTCAAGCGACGATTGAGCGCCACCTGCAAAGCGTGGTAGTGCCCGCTGGTGAAGCCGTCCCACAGAAAGGTGGTGGTCGAACGCCCATACTTGGCGAATAAGGGCTGACCATTCCGGCCCAGACCGGGCGCCGGCGCGGCGTTGACGTCCAGGGTATTAAGCTGGTGAGTCGTTTGCGTGCCGACATACCCAACATCAACGATGAAGTCGCTGGGGAGCTTACGCTCGACGAAGAGATTCCACGACTGGATGTAGCCGCGATGAATCCTGTCGGCGTACGGCGATCTCATATTGACCGTGCCGGGCAGCAGCACTTTGCCTGTGCTGAGGTCCGGCCCGGTAAAGGCCGGGATGCCTTTATCCAGCGCCTGGAACGGGGTACGCGTCGGGTGGGCGCCCGGAGTGAGGTTGACGAATGTCTGCGCGATGGTGAGCGGGTAGAATCCACGCAGTGGCCTCGCAAACGGCATCGGATCATAAGTCAATCCATAGCCGCTGCGGATCACGGTGTTGTCTCCCAACCGATAGGCCAGGCCGATGCGCGGGGCGAAGAGCTTCTTGCTGGTCTCGATCCCCAGGTCACTCGGATTGCCGCCGCGCCCGCCGAGCAGGACTTCCATCGTGCCATCGGGCTGTCCGGCCGCGTTCAGCCTGACAGGTGAGTTCAGATTCAGCAACTCGATACCACGATCAGTGCGATGCATCAGCGGGAAAAGCTCGTAGCGCAGGCCGAGCGTCGCCGTCAGCTTGCGCGTCACCTGCCACCGATCGCGGACGAAGAAACCGATCTGCCATTCACGGCCCGTCAACAATTCATACTGCAGGCTCTTTTCCGCCGAAAGCGGCAGGCCGAGCAGGAATGACGCATAAGCATTGTACTGATTTTCGCTTCCGCCCGGAGCCGATGTGACAGCGGCGCCAAAATTGAAGCGACCGCGCGGCCCGGCGCCGATCTCCGGCTGCCAGTGATTCAACTCGTGACGCACCAGGTCGAAACCGAATCGGATTTCATGCCTCTCCTCGATCTTGGTGGCGTTGACGTTGCCGGTGAAGCTCTGATCGTTGCGGTTGACTGGAGACCAATTGTTCTGGTTGCCCAAGTTGGCGTAGTTTGCAATGTTGAATTGCGGGAAACCGCTCTGGCGAATGTCTGGGCCGTTAGTGCCGGGAATGCCCAGCACATCCGAGCCGATATTCTGGCCAAAATCCGGACCGTGCGTGACGTGGTTCATCCGGGTAAAACCAAATACGCCGTCAATGATGAAGTTGCTGCTGACGGTATAGGTCTGGCCCACGGTCGCCACGTAGACTTTAGTATCGCCCGTGCCGTTGCCACCCTCGCACAGACAGTCGCCGCCAGCCTGACCGAGGGCGAAGCTGCCGGTGACTTTGGCCTGCATGGTCGAGAACTTGCCCCAGACCTGATGCTTCGGGGTGCGGTTCCAGTTGACCTTCCCGTCGTAGTTGTGGCGGTCGAAGATCTGCGGCGCCGAGTTGAAGAAGTTTTGGGTCACTCCGGGCCGATTCGGCAGCGGGATCAGCGCCTGAATCTTCTGGGAAATCGGGTGAAGGCGATTGGTCGGAATGACATTGTTAGTGAATTGCGTGCGGCCCACGCCGTCAATCGCGCCCGTGGCCGGGTCGAAGATCGTTGTGTTTGCGAAGGAACTGAAATTTCCCGCGCGCTGCTCAGCCGTCGGAACCGTGAATGTGCCCTGTCGGATGATGCGCTCGAAGGTGCCTTCATAGCCGCCGAAGAAGAAGAGCTTCTCCTTCTTGATCGGACCGCCGAAGGTCGCGCCAGCGATGGTGTCGAGATACTTGGGTTTGTTTTTGCCTAAATTGTTATCGTGGAAATAATTCTTGGCCCGGAAGACGTTGTTGTCGTGGTGAACGAACCCGGAGCCGTGGAATTCATTTGTTCCCGATTTGGTGACCACGTTGATCGCCGCGCCGCCAGCCAACCCTTGCTCAGCGTCGAAGTTGTTAGTCGAGACGTTGACCTCCTGGATCGTCTCGACAGGCGCGACGTAGACCGAATGGTGGGGCAGCCAGATGAAGACGTTCTGGGCGCCGTCCAATCGGGTATTGTTGTTGTTGCGCGCCGTGCCGTTGACGTTCGTGGTCAGCGCGCGCGCGGGAGTGTCGGTATTGGCGTTCTGGAACAGTCCCGGCGTCGTGCCCGGAACCAGGTTGAGCAGACTCTGGTAGTTGCGGAAGCGGGCCAGTGGCAGCGCGTTGATCTCCTTGCCGCTCAGCTCGCTCTTCACCGTGGCGGATTCGGTTTGCAGCACGGTGGCGTCAGCCGCGACCGAGACCACGTCCGACACGTTGCCGATTCTCATTTCGACATCCGCGCGAGTGACGTTGTTGGCCGTGATGACCATCTCGGTCTTGCTGAAAGTGGAGAATCCCGGTTTGGTCACTTTGAGTTCGTAAACGCCAGGCAGGATGTTGGTGATGGCGTAGTCGCCATCTTCCTTAGTGGCGGCCTCGCGCGCAAGGCCGGTGTTTTTGTCGGTGAGCGTGACCGTTGCGCCGGCGACGACCGCGCCGTTCTGATCCGTCACGTTACCGACGAGCGATCCGTAAAGGACTTGCGCATTGATCGGATTGGGCGCCAGCCCGACTGTCAGAAACACAGCGAGCAGCGCGCCCAAAGCTTTAGCCGGCAGCGCCAGCTTGGAGCAGATGTTTCGCATAGTGATCTCCTTCAACAGAGTTTGGCTCATTGGTATGACTGCTTGTGGCGATTCGGGGCCATACCTTGCTGAGCGGTGTTGATTCTATGTGGGTCAAGCAAAGCTGCCCTGACAGGCTTAGTGAATTATCGCAGACAGTCGGTGATGAATTATTCCCAGCAAGCCAATGATGTGGGCGAAGTCTACGCTTGAGATAGTTAGACCGTCAATGTTTTCAACAAGAAAAAAGCGGGCGCGAGAGACTAGCATCTCTCGCGCCCGCCGTTGATTCAATCGAACGTTTCCTCAGAACCCGAGGCGCAGTCCGAAGCGGAATTGCCGCTGATCCTGCACTGCGCTGGTGATGACCAGGAAGTTACCGCCAGACATGTTGCTGGCGGGATTGTTGAAGTGCGGCGTATTTGTGAAGTTGAACGAATCAACGCGGAAGTCCAGCGTCACGCCTTCGGTAATGCGGAAGGTGCGCAGCAACGATACGTCGAGGTTGCCGAAGCCGGGACCACGCAGGACATTTCGCCCCGACGAACCGAACCGCGGTGTTCCCGTGACCAGCCGGAAAGCGCTGGCGTCGAAGAAGGGTTGATTCGCCACGCCGAGAACTGCCGAACCGATGCCACCGAGCTTGTTCACCGCGCCGATCAAGTCAGGCGTTTGCGTGCCACCATTCGGACATTGGCAGGAGCCAGCGTCCGCTGATACGGTGAACGGACGGCCTTGCACGGCGTTCAGGATCGTGCTGAGTGACCAGCCGCCCAAGACAGTCGCCGCCGCGCCATCGCTCGCCCATTTCTTGCCTTTGCCGAAAGGCAGTTCGTAGGCGGTTCCGATGTTGAAGTTATGCGGAATGTCGTAACCCGCCAGCGCGCGGTTGCGGCTACGTTGCGAAGGCGAGTTGAACGTCAATCCCGCCCAGCCCGTGTCGTCGGTCATGTTGATGGCCCTTGACCAGGTGTATGCGCCTTTGATGAACAAGCCGCCCGAGAAACGGCGATTGACCGCCACTTGCAGGGCGTGATAGTTCGCGCTGAATTGGCCGTCCCACAACAGCGTGCTGGCGACGCGGCCATATCTGGCATTGAGCGGTTGGGCGCCACCGGGTTCGGCGGCGTTGCCTTGAGTGTCGCCCAGAGCGCGCACCGTTTGCGTGCCCACATAGCCCACTTCGACCTTGATGTCGGAGATGAGCTTGCGTTCGACAAACAGGTTCCACGACTGGATGTAACCGCGATTGATCCGTCCATTGATCGGGGAGCGCATTTCCACGGTGCCGGGAATGTCCACGCGCGCCTGATTCAAATCAGGCCCGGTGAAATTCGGAATGCCGACCGTGCTGGAGAGCGTTCCGAACGGGCTGAATTGCAAATTCCGCCCCGCCGCCGTCGAAACGAATGTTTGCGCAATCGTCAGCGGATAGAACCCGCGCAACGGGCGGCCAAACGGCATCGGGTCATAGGTGATGCCGTAACCGGCGCGGACGACCGTGTTGTCGCCGAGGCGATAGGCGAAGCCCAGACGCGGAGCGAACAGTCTCTTGCTGGTCTCCACACCCAGGTCGGTTGGATTGCCGCCGCGTCCGCCCAGCAATACCTGCATGTTGCCGGTCAGGGCGCCTGCCGCATCGCGCGTCACGGGAGAATTCAGGTCTAGCACCTCAATGCCGCGATCCGCACGGTGCATCAGCGGGAAGAGTTCATAACGCAGACCCAGGGTCAGTGTAAGGTTGCGGTTAACCTGCCAGCGGTCACGCACGAAAAAGCCTATCTGCCATTCGCGTGTCGTCATCAATTCATATTGCAGACTCTTCTGCACGGTGAGCGGCGTCCCCAGCAGAAAAGCCGCAAACGAATTGTATTGATTCGGCCCGGCGCCTCCATTCAGCGTGGTTTCGCGTCCGGTGAAATTGAACGCGCCACGCGGGCCAACACCGATTTCCGGCTGCCAGTGAGCCAGGTTATGTTTGACGATGTCCGCGCCGAAACGAAGGTCGTGGTTGTTGAAGATCTTCGAGGCGTTTTGCGTGAACGTGTAGCTGCGCTCGTCGCGGAAGATCGGCGACCAGTTATTCTGGTTGCCAAGTCCGGTATAGGTGTTGAAGTTGAATTGCGGGAAACCGCTCTGGCGGATGTCAGGCCCGTTGGTTCCGGGAATGCCCAACACATCCAGACCGATGTTCTTGCCAAAATCCGGACCCAGCACGGACTGATCGCGCTGAGTGACAGAGAAGTTGCCGTCAATGATGAAGCCACTGCCCAGCGTCCAGGTGTGGCCGATTGTGCCAACGTAAGATTTGGTGATGCCAACCCCACTTCCGCAGGTTCCCACGCACAGGCCGGGCCCGCCCGCTGCGCCCAACGCAAATTGCGCATTGGCATCCGCTTTCATGTGACTGAACTTCGTCCAAATCTGATGGCTTTGGGTGCGATTCCAGTTCACCTTCACGTCGTAGTTGTTACGATCCAGCGACATCGGCGCTGAGTTGTAATAGTTGGCCGTCGTGCCCGGCAAGTTCGCCGCCGGAATCAACGCCAACAGCTTCGTCGCAATCGGGTTGATGCGGTTGGCGGGAATCGTGGCGTTAGAAAACAACGTGCGCCCCGTGCCGTCAATGGCGCCTGTTGCCGGGTCGTATATCCCCGTGTTGTAGGCGCTGAAATTGCCCGCCCGTTGATCCGCCGTCGGCACGGTGAAGCGCCCGTCGGCGATTTGACCTTCGAACATGCCTTCCCAACTGCCGAAGAAAAAGAGCTTGTCTTTGACGATCGGGCCGCCGATAGTTCCGCCGGGAATCGTCCGCAGCAGCTTGGGCTTGTTGGGCGTGTTAATCGTCTGTCCGGCGATAACGACTTGATTGGCCTGGAAGTAATTTTTCGCGCGGAATTTGTGGTTGTCGTGATAGGCGAAGGCCGAACCGTGGAATTGATTCGTGCCCGACTTCGAGATGACCTGAATGGCCGCGCCGCCGGCCAGTCCCTGCTCGGCGTCGAAGTTATTCGTCGAGATGTTAACTTCGGCGATGGATTCGGACGGCGGCACATAGGCCGTGTGGTGCGGCAGCCAGATGTTGACGCTGGTCGCGCCGTCGAGCCGCGTGTTGTTGTTGTTGCGCGCCGTGCCATTGACGTTGGTCGTCAGCGACATTTCGGGCGTATCGGTCTGGGCGTTCTGGAAACGGCCAGTCGTCGTGCCCGGCACCAGATTGATGATGGTTTGATAGTTTCGGTAAGCGGCAATCGGCAAGGCCTGAATTTCCTTGCTGCTGACCTCTGACTTCACCGTCGCCGATTCGGTCTGAAGAACAGTCGCGTCAGCCGTAACCGAAACGACGTCGGACACGTTGCCGATCTTCATGTCCACGTCAATGCGTGTGACGTTATTGGCGCTGATCGCCTGGTCCGTTTTGGTGAAGGTGGTGAAGCCTTGCTTGGTTACCTTGATATCGTATGCGCCCGATAGCACATTGGTGATGGTGTATTCGCCATCGGAGTTGGTGGTGGCTTCGCGCACCTGTCCGGTGCCTTTGTTGGTGATCGTCACAGTGGCGCCTGGGACTACCGCGCCGTTCTGATCCATAACGTTACCAACGAGCGATCCATAAAGGACTTGCGCGTTGGCCAGGCTGGGCGTAAGCCCCACTGTCAAAAGCACAGCAAGCAGCGCCCCCAAAGCTTTCGCCGGCAGCGCGAGCTTGGAGATAGTTTGTCGCATGGTGGTCTCCTTCAACAGGGTTTGGCTCACTGGCGTGATCGGAGTCTGCAAAGACATCCGAGTCGTAACTCAATGAGCATATTGGTTGATGGTTATAGAAAGTGATTGAGACGCTTCCGCGATGCCGGAAGCCGGGGTCGCCAGACCCGCCCAGTCTGTTTGCGGGCTTAGCGAATCGTTTCCAAATTCAGCGATTTAATACAGCAAGCTAGCGATGTGGGCGAAGTCTAAGCTGTGGACGGTCTAATCGTCAACAGATTTGGCGCCGGGTGCCGGGCTTTTGCAAAGTCAGTTGAGGTCTTTGCTAATAACCTAAAACCTAAGACCCAAGACCTGCAACCTATCAACCAATCCTTCCACTCATTGCTTGATCGAGCTAACGAAGGATTGGTTTTTAGGTTGTAGGTCTTGGGTCTTAGGTTTTAGATCGGTTTGCGATTGCGTGGGTGGGACAATTTGCCAAATTGTCCCACGTTCAAGAGTCAATCGGCTAGAACGTCAGGCGCACGCCGATCTGTACCCGCCGCGCGCCCGGGGTGTTGGTGCCGCTCTCGGCGCTGCCTGGCGTGAACTGCAGGAAGTTGAGCGCCGTGAAGCCCGTCACCGGCGCGCCCCAGTTCACGTGGTTGAAGACGTTGAGCGCCTCGAGGCGAAACTCCGGCTGGAACCGCTCCTTGATCCGGAATTGCTTGAACAACGAGAGGTCCGTGTTCCAAACCCGCGGACGGCGGAACTGGGTGCGGCCCGAGTTGCCGAAGCCTTCTTTCCCAGTGCCGGTCGGCTGCGAGAAGAGGCTCTTGTCAAAGTAGGTTTCAGTCGAATAGGCCCCTACCCTACCGACGGGCGTCGGGTCGCCATTGACGTTGATAAGAATCGAACCGCAGCCCTGGCAGTTCAGCGCATTGTTCGTGCCGCCAATGGAATACGGCGTGCCGGAGTAGTGGGCATAAATGCCGTTGACCTGCCAGCCGCCGAGCAGCTTGCCTGTCAAGTTGCTCCGATCTTTCAGGAAGGGCAGGTTGTAGACAAAGCCCATCTGGAAGATATGCGTCCGATCAAAGACTGCCGTCGCGAAGTTGTCTGCGAACTTCAGCGGGTGATTCCAGGTCAGCCCGACCCAGCCGTCTTCGCCGCTGGTGGTCATGTCCCTGGCCTTGCTCAGGGTGTAGGCGCCTTTCAACAGAAGCTCGTTCTTGAAGGGCCGGTTGATTGACACTTGCAGCGAGTTGTACCGGGACTTGGTGCGTGCGCCCCAATCGTTGATGGCGGTGGTGCCGGCCACGGCGAAGAACTTGCGCGCGGCGTTACCGCCGCCCGGCTCGCCGTAGTTGATGTTCAGGTCGGCGTAGCCGCCGTCCGTGCGAGTTCCAACGTAAGCCGTCTCGACGATGATGTCCCACGGCAGTCTGTGCTCGAAAGCAATGTTGTACTGCTGGATGGTAGCTCGATCCAGACCTTTGCCTGCGCCTGGGAAGGGTTCGAAGCCAGCGTTCGGCGACCGCATGAAAACGCCCGCCGGCAACAGCACTCTGCCAGAGCTGAAGTCCGGGATCGGAACAGCGGGAATGCCCTGGGCCAGGGTGGTAGTCGAGAGGAATTGATCGGCGGTGCGGTTAAAGTTGATGTCATACGGGAATGATCCCCGCATCGGACGCGACCAGGGGAGCGGATTGAAGTTGCGGCCATAGCCGCCCCGCACCACCGACTTGTCACCCAGGCGGTAGGCCACGCCCACACGCGGCGCCAAGTACCAGGTTTGGAGTTCAAGCCCGACATCTTTCGGCACATTGCCGCGCCCGCCCAGCAGCACGGTGTAGGTGCTGTAGTCGAGCCGTTCGATGCCGCTCTTAGCGCGCGACATCAGCGGATAATGCTCGAGCCGCAGACCCAGGTTGAGCGTCAGGTTCGGCGTAACGCGCCAGCGGTCGCGCAGGTAGACCGCATTCTGCCACTCGCGCCCGGTCATATCCTCGGTCTGCACATCCTTCGCGAAGAAGCTGGAACGTCCCAGCAGGAAGGATGCGAAGTTGTTCCACGCCAGCGCGGTGTAATTGGGCGCTCCCGTGATGTTCCCGCTGAACTGGAACCCGCCCTTCAAGCCGTAGTTGCCGAACTCGGCCTGACGGTGATTCAGTTCCAGCTTGACGATGTCCACGCCTGCTCTCAGTTCATGCTTGGCGAAGACCTTGGTGATCGCGCTGCTGAAGCTATAGTTGAGTTCTGTGCGGAACAGCGGCATCCAGTTGGGAGTCGTGCCGATGGAGGACATGCCGGTCTCGAAGGTGGGCAGCCCCGAGGCGCGGATGTCGTTAGGGTCGTTCACGCCGGGGATGCCCAGATCGAGGCCCAGATTCTTGCCGAAGTCCGGGCCGGTCACCTGTTGATTCATCCGGTAATACCCGAAGTTGCCGTCCAGCAGCAGCGTCGGGCTGAGCGTCCAGGTGTGGCCGGCGCTGACCACATAGACCTTCGTATCGCCCAGGCTGCCGTTGTCGAAGCCCAGACTGAAATTGTCCACCACATCGGCCCGCAGCATGGAGAACTTGCCCCAGATCGAATGCTCCCGCGTGCGCTGCCAGGTAAGCTTCCCGTCGTAGTTGCCGCGATCCACCTTGACCTCGATCGGCCGCGCATAATCGTCAAGGAGCGCGTTTCGATTTATGTCAATGGTCGAATTGACCTTGGGGTAATAGTTCAGCAGCGACCTGGCAATCGAGCTGATCCGCGCAGAAGGAATCGTGAAGTTGGCGAATTGCGTCCGCCCCGCTGGGCCTGCGGCGCCGCCCGTGTCCGGGTCGTAGAGACGGAAGGCGGAGTAGGCCGCGGCGACCTCGGTAAAGTCGCCGTTGCGCATTTTATCGGTCGGGACCACGAAGGTTTGGTTGGCGCCGCGCCGGTCGCGGAAATTCTCGTAGGAGGCGAAAAAGAAAAGTTTGTCTTTGATGATCCGCCCGCCGAGCGTGCCGCCGTAAGTGTGCCGCGATTGCGGCGGACGCACGAGCGCGTTCGCATTGTTGGAGAAGCTGTTGGCGTTCAGCTTGGCGCCATTGTAGAACTCGAAAGCGGAGCCATGGAAGTCATTGGCGCCGGACTTGGTCACCACGGTCTGGGCGGCGCCGCCGGCCATGCCGGTGTCGGCGTCGAAGTTGTTGGTCGCGATGTTGACCGTTTCGATAGTTTCTACCGGCTGGATATACCCAGCGTGGTGCGGCAGCCAGACGTTCACCGACACGGCGCCATCCACGCGGGTGGTGTTGGTGTTCGGCTGCACGCCGTTGACCCAGGTCCGCAACGACCGGCCCGGCGTGTCAATCTCCGCGTTCTGGAACTGCACGGGCGTCGCGCCCGGCACCAGGTTGAGCAGCGTTTGATAGTTGCGGTACTGGTTCAGCGGCAGCGAGGTCACCTGGACGGAATTGAGTTCCGTGTTGAGGTCGGCCTTTTCGGTTTTCAACGTAGCGGCGTCAGCCGTCACCGTGACCGTTTCCTGGGTAGCGCCGATTTGCAGCGCAACGTCTAGACGCTTCGGGTTGCCAGCCGAGACGATGACGCCTGACTGACGCATTTCCTTAAAGCCTTTGGTCGACAAGGCCATGTCGTATGCGCCCGGGAGCAGGTTGCGGAACACATAGCTCCCGGCTTCGTCAGTGGCTGTCTCAAGCTTTAAGCCGGTGCCGGTGTTGGTAATCGTGACCGACACGCCCGGCAGAGCCGCGCCGTTTTGGTCGACGACGTTGCCGACCAGCGATCCGTAAAGGACTTGCGCATTGGCCAGGCCGGGCGCAAGCCCCACTGTCAAAAGCATAGCAATCAGCGCCCCCAAAGCTTTCGCCGGCAGCGCGAGTCTGGAGAGAGTTTGTCGCATGGTGACCTCCTCAATAGGATTTGGCTCACTTGTGTGATTCGGAGTCAGCGAAGACTTCCGAATCGTAACTCGGTGAGCGCCTTGGGTTGATGGTTAGTTACAGAAAGTGATTGAGACGCTTCCGGGATGCCGGAAGCCATGGTTGCCAGACCTGCCCTGTCTGTTTGCGGGCTTAGTGAATCGTTTCCAGTTTTAGCGATTTAATACAGTAAGCTAGCGATGTAAGCGCAGTCTAAGCTGAGGATGATTAAATCGTCAACAGTTTTGGCTGGGGAAAGCGCCGCGCCGGCGAAATTGCGTCAAAGATCAACATAAATGGCAGCTAGAAGCTGATGTCAGGGCACATTGGTAAAAGCCGTGAATACGAACGCGACAGCAGAAAAATGGCTGGCAGAAAAATGAAAGTCGATGCGCTTTGACCGCCATTTTTCTGCCAGCCATTTTTCTGCTTTTTTCTGGTTTGCAGGTCTCGACCTCAGGCGGCGTCAATCGCCGCGAGCATTTCGTCGTCGGTGAAGTATTTGAAGAACTCGACCCCGCGCTCCTGCGACTGCTGCCGTTCGACGGCTTCGAGCTTCTGCACGCCGGCGTAATCAACGCATCGCACGCCGCGCGCTTGCAGAGTCTCTCGCAAGGCCGCGATCTTTTGCTCCAGCCCTTCGGCGGAACCCGGAGCGACTCTTTCCAGGTAGCGGTTGACCACGGCCATCCCGCGTTCGCCATCCTGTTTGGCTCTGCCGACCACGCCGTCCGAAGCCTGCCGCGACCAGCCGATGACGAACAATCCCTCGCAGACTTTTCCGGTTTCGGGATCGAAGACCTGATAAGCCTCGTCGCCTGGATTGATGGGATCGGGATTCGGGTTCTTGATGTATTCGACGCCGCTGCAAGGCAGTCCCAGTGTTTCGTCAACGCGGTCGCCGATGGCGAAGACCACGGTGTCGCACTCGATGTCGTGGAATGTGCCAGTGCCTTTGGCCGCGAGCGATTCGCCGCGTTTGACGAGTTCGGTGTTTTCGACGCGCAATGCGCACAGCCTTCCGTTTTCGCCGCACACGACCTCGGTCGGGGCGCTCAGAAACCTGAAGAGCATCCGCGAGGGGCTTTCGCCCTCTTTCGATTTCGTGTTCACGTGTTTGGTCAAATCTTTGTAGATCGTTTCGAGGTCTTCGCCAACGGCTTCCAGCTTCGGTCGGACGCGCTCAAGCTCTTCCTGCAAAACGGCGGTGTCAATATTCGCGGCGACGGCCTGGATTTCCACATCGGTGTAAGCGCGCTGCGCAGGGCCGCGGCGGGCGACGGCGATAACCTCTTTGACCTTCTTCTCGTGCACCAGCCAGTGCGCCACGTCCACCATCACGTTGCCTACGCCGATGATCGCCACGCGCTCGCCGATCTTGAAATCGCGACGGCTGAATTCGGGCAGCCCATTGAAGTGATAGACCAGGTCCTTTGCGTGATAAACGCCGACGGCGGTGTCGCCGGGAATGCCCAGGGCTTTGGTGCCTTGCGCGCCCGCGGCGACAACGACGGCCGATGGCTTAAAGATTTCGCGCAGTTCGTCCAGCGTTAGGTCGGCTTGCCTGCCGATCCGGATGTGACCGAAGTAATGGATGCGCGGGTCGGCGAGAATGGTGCGGAATTGCTTGCGCACGCCTTCCTTCAGTTTATGTTTGTTGAAGTAGATGCCGTATTCGACCAGTCCGCCGGGTTTGATGTCGCGGTTGATGACGACGACTTCGTGACCGGCTTCGGCTAGCTTACGCACGCCGTAAATTCCGGCGGGGCCGGCGCCGATTGTGACTACAAGGTGTCCGCTTTGAGGTTTGGTTTCGTTCATTGCCAGATATTCACCAGATATTCAATGGATGTTTATTACTGTTTTTCACTCGGAGCATTTGGGATGCGGAGCCAGTCAAGCCAGCTTGCGTGTGGCGGGGGAAGGGGCTTTGAGCGTTGCTGCTTGCGCAAGGCATTTGGCAAGTTGTTGTTCTACTCTATGCCGGTAATCATCTGCAAGCTGCGCTGAGAGGACTGCGCGCAGGAGTGTGACAGCCCGGGCGCGCTCTCCCAATTGTTCATAGCACGATGCCGCGCTGACGCGATGAATAACCGCCTCTTTCTCTCGCCCGACAGCGTCGAGCAGGTAGGCGACCTGCTCTTCGCAGCTTGCCGCCCGCGCCAACTCAGCATCAGCCTCCTCTTTTCGCTCATAGTCGGCCAGCGCCTGAGCGTGAGACAGCAGCCAGGACGCTTCGCCAAGCAGCGTGTTCAATGAAGATTCCAGTTTCGTTAACTTACGAGCGCCCATCATTCTTTACCTGCTTGTTCCTGTTATTTCTTCTCTTCAGCTTCTTTCCGCTGTCGGTCGCGTTCGAGCATTGCCTGGATGGCCTCTTCAGGCGGCAGGTAAAAACCGGTCTGCCGCATCTTCCTGATTGCTTCTGGCAGGTCAAGAAAGTTCTTCTCTGCGGCTTGTTCGAGTATGAAGAAGGTGCGGTAGGCGTGAAGGTTGAGCCGTCGCGCCTCTTGTATCGCGCCATTATCATCTAGCAAGACCGCATTGGCGTTGAATGCGATTGCCAGCGCGAGGGCTTCGCGTTCTCCCGCGCCAATTTTCCTTTGTGGAGTGAAAAGGGATATGTCAGCCGGTCGAAGTTCGAGCCAATCGGGGTGGGATTGCACCCACACTTTCACTTTCTGCGGTGTCCGCAGGTCTTGCAATTCATCGAAAACAGCCTGGGGAACAATCACCCTTCCGAAAAGTTCCTCGAGAATGTGAACCTCTTCGATTTCGATGAGATAGCGTAACGGAGTCGTGTCGGCGATTATTATCATTGGCGATCAAACATTGCAGCGAACGTCGCTCTATCTCTTTCCAGGTCTTCCAGCGTGTAATGCTGTCGCACGTCGTGGGCCTTGAAGAATGGGTATAGTTCCTCGGTTCTGCTTGTGAAGCCAAGCATCTCCATTACCTGGCGCTCAGTGATGAGACCGGCCTCGTATGCCTTGATGGCAGCGAGTTCCAACAATCGGCGAGCAACCGGCACACTGTAGCCATTCTGTAAATCTGCCGCCACGTCATCGGGAATGGTCAACGTAATTACCATAGCGTCACCTTTCAGGGGAATCTTTCTTCAGACCACATCAGCATACATCGGCGCGAGTATTGCGGGCAACGACCAGACCGAAGGTCAAATCCGGTTGAACGCCTCGATGGCCTTCTGCAGCGACTTGTGCTGTCTGATGAACGGGAACATTCCTTTCTCGCGTTCATCAATCTCCTGCGCTTTTTTGAGCACTTCCTCGGCGCGTTCCTGCGGCACGACCACGACGCCGTCTTCATCGGCCACGATGATGTCGCCGGGGCGCACCATCACGCCCCCGCATTGCACAGGCACGTTTCTGGCTACGGTCGCGTAATGCCCCACGGCGGTTCGCGGAGAGATCGAACGCGCATAGACCGTCAGCCCCATCCGGCGAATGTCCCACACGTCGCGGATCGCGCCGTCGAGCACCACTCCGGCCATCCCGCGCACTTTGGCCGCCGTCGCCATCAGGTTGCCCATCGCCGCAATGTCCAGCGTGCCCTCCATCACGATGACGCCGACTTCACCGGGTTTCGCGTTGTCAATCATCTCGACCGAATGCTTGGTCGAAAGCGCGGGAGTGGCTTGCTCCGGCGACGCGGGCTTCACCAGCGAAGTGACGGCGCGCCCGACAATCGGCGTTCCGTTGACCAATTTCATGTCGTGCCACATCGCGCCGTTCTTGCCGGTCACCAACTCGACCGCGTCGGAGACCGAGGCTGGGTAGGATTTTTTGAAGCCGGCGATCAAGGGGTCGGCGGGGGCTGTGGGCCCGGACTTATTCTGCGCGACGGCGAAGCCTAACGCGCCGCACAGCAGGGTGAGAGAAGTAAGAATCAAGAGTGATTTGCGATGATCGAAGAAATTCTTCATCAGGTTGTCCTTTCCAAAATGTAAGGCGTTGGGTGGGACAATTTGCCAAATTGTCCCACTCCGTTAATGAACTGCGCGATCTCGCCAAGCGCCTGAAAAGATTCGGGCAGCTTGAACGCGACGAAGATCGGCCAGACGTGCGGCAGATCGCTCCACACCCGCAGATCAACGCTCACGCCGCATTTTTTCGCGCGATCAGCCAGTCGCACCGAATCATCCAGCAACACCTCAGTATCGCTAACGTAGATCAGCAGCGGCGGCAGGTTTGAAAGATCGGCGTAGATCGGTGACACGAGCACATTGCGCGGCGAAGCGTCGCCCACGTAAACCGGAGCCATCCAGCGAATGGCGTCGCCGTAAAACATCGGATCGCTCTCGTCGTTGGCGTCGAGCGACCGTCCGGTCACAGCCAGATCGGTCCAGGGCGACAGGACGAAAGCTGCGCGCGGCAATCGCTCGCCCGCGTCGCGCAATGCGACCAGCGTCGCCATCGCCAATCCGCCGCCCGCCGAATCGCCGCCGATGACGATCTCTTGCGGATCAACGCCGTGATCGAGCAGCCAGCGATAACCCGCGACAGCGTCTTCGACCGCCGCTGGGAAACGATGTTCGGGCGCGAGGCGGTAATCGAGCGCAAAGACGCGAGCGTTCGCTGCGCGAGACAATGCTGCTGTGAACGGGCGGTGAGTCTTCGGCGAACAGGCCACGTAACCGCCGCCGTGCAGGTAATAGACCGTCTGTTGCGGGTCGTCGGGAACTTGCAACCATTCGCCTTTCACCGATCCTTCGTTCACAGGCTGCGCGTCCACCGGCTGCGTGATCAGCGAACGGACGAATTGCGATAACTCCAATTTCGAGCGCAGGTATTCCACAACTTCCGCTTCGCCGCCTTCAGGGCGGCGTTTCATTATCAAGCGAATGAAGATCGAAACTGCGCGCGCTTGCCAGCTTGGCATTGTTTATCTCCCGGAAGAAAGTTTGTAGCCCCGCCTTCAGGCCAATGGCATTAAGTTAAACCATTGCCCATTGCCCATTGGTCATTGCCAATTATTTCGCAGGAAGAGGTTTTTGTTTCCTGCGAAATAATTGGCAATGACCAATGGGCAATGGGCAATTCGCCTGGCGCTTTATTTCGCCATCATCTCGATCATCTTGCCCAGCACGCGCCAGTATTTCACCGGCGCCCATCGTTGAATACGGTCAATCATCCAGGCGTCGGCGCCGATCAGGATTCGTTCCTTGTCGCGCAAAACGCCGCGCACGATGCGTTCGGCGGCGGCTTCGGGCGAAGTGCGCGCCGCCGCATTGAAGATCGCTTTCTCCCTCTTCACCGCCGCCTGGTCAGCGTCGGCGCCGGGTCTGGCGTCATTGGCGATGTTGGTTTTGATGCCGCCGGGATGAACGACTGAAACTTTCACATTGCCTCCGGCCAGTTCGTGGCGCAACACTTCGGTGAAACCGCGCACAGCGAATTTGCTCGCCGCGTAAGCCGAATGGCCCGCCGGGCCGATGATGCCGAAGACCGACGAGATGTTGACGATGTGGGCTTCAGGCTGCTGGCGTAGAACTGGCAGAAAAAGTTTGACACCGTAAACCACGCCCCAGAAATTGATGCCCATCAGCCACTCGATGTCTTCAATCGAAAGCTCTTCAGCCAGGCCGATCAGACCGACGCCAGCGTTGTTGATGAGCAGATTGGCGCGCCCGTGCGCCTTGACGACCTCATGGACAAAAGCCTCGACTCGTTCCCGGTCCGAAACGTCAACGATGTGCGTGGTGACTTTGCCGGACGCGCTGTTCAGCATTCGGGCCGTTTCGCTGAGCGCCTCGGCCTTCACATCGGCAATGGCCAGTGAAGCGCCTTGCTGAGCCAGACGAACAGCCAGAGCGCGTCCGATGCCCGAAGCCGCGCCGGTCACAACGGCGACTGTGGTTCGATCAATTTTCATCGGTAAACCTGCGGATTGGGGTCAGATTGTATTGACCAATTGCAGCGCGAATTTATACACTCGGCCACACCAATTGCAAATCCAACTGCGAGGCTGAAGATGAAAAGCAGAAGACTCTCTCTGGCAATCGTCATCGCGGTTGTCTCGTTCGCTATCGGCTCTCAAAATTGGGAGCGGTTTGCGAACGCTTCAACGCGGCAGGCCAGAGTTGATTTCGTCAGAGACATTCAACCGATCTTCCGGGCGGCCTGTTACGGCTGCCACGGCGCGGACAAACAGATGGCCGGATTGCGGCTCGATTCGAAGCAGATCGCTTTGAAGGTGATCGTTCCCGGCAAAGCGGCGGAGAGCGCGCTCTACCAGCGCATCGCCGGCATTGGCGACCAGGCGCGGATGCCGATGGGTAAGGATCCGCTCAAGCCCGCCGAGATTGCGACGATCAAGGCCTGGATCGAGCAGGGCGCCGGATGGCCGGAAGAATCCGCAATCCGCAATCCGCAATCCGCAATCAAACAGCATTGGGCGTTTGTCGCGCCTGTGCGTCCCGCATTGCCGCAGGTCAAAAACAAAGCCTGGATCAAAACTCCGATTGACCAGTTCGTCCTCGCACGTTTGGAGAAAGAGGGATTGACGCCCTCGCCCGAAGCGGATCGTACGACATTGCTTCGCCGATTGAGCCTCGACCTGATCGGGTTGCCGCCGACCGCCGAAGAGGTTGACGCTTTTCTCAATGACAAAAGTCCGAAGGCTTATGAAAAGCAGGTAGAGAGATTGCTGACCTCGCCGCATTACGGCGAGCGCTGGGGCCGGCATTGGCTGGACGCGGCGCGCTACGCCGATTCCGACGGCTTCGAGAAGGACAAGCAGCGCCAGGTCTGGTTCTACCGCGACTGGGTGATCAACTCGCTGAACGCGGACAAGCCTTACGATCAATTCGTGATCGAGCAGATTGCTGGCGATCTGTTGCCAAACGCCACGCAGAACCAACTGGTCGCCACGGGTTTCCTGCGTAATTCAATGATCAATGAAGAGGGCGGCGTTGATCCCGAACAGTTCCGAATGGAAGCGATGTTCGACCGGATGGAAGCGATCGGGAAGAGCGTCCTCGGACTGACCATTCAGTGCGCGCAATGCCACAACCACAAATTCGACCCGCTCAAGCAGGAAGAGTATTACCGGCTGTTCGCCTTCCTGAACAACTCGTCCGAAGGCAGCGTCGCCGTCTACACGCCCGAAGAGCAGATGAAGCGTGCGGATATTTTCAGCCAGATTCGTGAAATTGAGGCGAAGCTGCGAGAGGTGAAGCCCGACTGGCAAGCGCGAATGGCCGAGTGGGAGGCGAAGGTCGCGAAAGACCAGCCAGAGTGGGTCATCGTGAAGCCGGAAGTTGACGACATCTCGACCGGCGGGCAGAAGTATCTGCCGATGAGGGATAGTTCGTTCCTCGCACAGAGCTACGCGCCGACCAAGCATCGCGTGAAGATGATTGCGAAAGTTGATCAGCCGAACATCACGGCCTTCAGGCTGGAATTGCTGACCGATTCAAACCTTCCGCTCGGAGGCCCCGGTCGTTCAACCAAAGGCACTGGCGCTTTGACCGAGTTCGAGGTCGAAGCCGCGCCAGGGAGCGATCCGAAGAAGACGACGAAGATCAAGATCGTTCGCGCTACGGCAGATTACGACCAGCCCGAACGCGAGCTTGAGCCGATCTTCAGCGACAAGAGCAACCGCCGCCGCGTCACTGGCCCCGTCGAATTTGCGATTGACGGCAAGGATGAGACTGCGTGGGGGATTGACGCAGGGCCAGGTCTGCGCAACCAACTGCGTAAGGCAGTCTTCGTGGCTGACAAACCGATCAGCAATGAAGGCGGAACGATCCTGACCTTCTACCTGAAACAGAATCACGGCGGATGGAACAGCGACGACAATCAGAACAATAATCTGGGAAGAGTTCGTCTTTCGATCACGACTGCGCCAGACCCGGTCGCCGATCCGGCGCCGGCAGGCGTGCGCGAGATTCTCTCGATCCCGCGCGACAAACGAACGCCCGCGCAGACGCAAACCATATTCAGTTACTGGCGCACGACGGTGGCTGAATGGCGAGATGCGAACAAACAGATCGAAGAGTTGTGGCGGCAGCATCCCGAAGGCTCTTCACAGTTGGTGTTGAACGAGCGGGGTGATACGCGCGAGACGCATCTGCTCAAACGCGGCGATTTTCTCAAGCCGGACAAAGCGGTCACGCCGGGCGTTCCGGCGTTTCTGCCTCCGCTGCCGGCGAATGCGCGGCCTGATCGTTTGACGTTTGCGAAGTGGTTGGTTGATCGCAACTCGCCCACGACAGCGCGCGCGATGGTCAACCGCATCTGGCAGTCGTACTTCGGCGCGGGATTGGTCGCGACGCCGGAAGATTTCGGCAAACAAAGCGAAGCCCCGTCGCATCCCGAACTGCTCGACTGGCTGGCGGTGGAGTTTATGGAGGGCGGGTACAGTACAGGGAGCGGTAGCGACCTGATTGGCTCTGCGAAGCGCAATTTACAGGACAACTCGCTCGCTACCGCTCGCGGTACTGAACCCTGGAGCCAGAAACACCTCCATCGTTTGATCGTGACGTCGGCTGCGTATCGCCAATCGTCGAAGGTTACGCCACAGTTGCTGGGGAAAGACCAATTCAACCGCCTGCTGGCGCGCGGCCCGCGGTTGCGCGTCGAAGCAGAAGTGGTCCGCGACATCGCATTGGCTGCGAGCGGATTGCTCAATCAAAGAGTCGGCGGGCCCAGCGTCTTTCCGCCCGCTCCCGATTTTCTCTTCCAACCGCCCGCCAGCTACGGCCCGAAGCCGTGGGACGAGAGCAAAGGCGAAGACCGCTTCCGCCGCGCGCTTTACACATTCCGCTATCGCTCGGTTCCGTATCCGATGCTGCAAACGTTCGACGCGCCGAACGGCGACATCGCCTGCGTTCGCCGCGCGAGGTCGAACACGCCGTTGCAGGCTCTGACGACGTTGAACGAAACGATCTTCATCGAAGCTGCGCGAGCCTTGGCGGTGAGGGCGGTGAAAGAAGGCGGAGCGACCGATGCGTCGCGGCTGGATTTCGCCTTCCGCAGAGTTTTGACGAGAAGGCCGAGCCAGCAGGAGTCAGCCGAACTGATTGGTCTGTTGAATAAGCAGAGAGAGCGGTTCGCCGCCGGAGAGTTGAACCCATGGAATCTGGCGACGAGCGATCCCGACAAGCCGTTCGTTTTGCCGAAAGGCGCGCGGATGGATGATCTGGCGGCGTGGACGGCGGTGGCGCGAGTGTTGTTAAATCTGGATGAGACGATTACGAAGGAGTAGTATTTGGAAATAGGAGAGTTGATGTGCCCCAGTATGATGCCTATCACCACAAAGTGAAGCGTGCGCTCATCAATGATGGGTGGAAGGTTACCGACGACCCGTTCGTAATCGAATATGAAGACGTGCAACTGAAGGCTGATCTGGGCGCGGAAAAGGCTTTTGCCGCCGAAAAGGACGAGCGAAAAATCGTTGTTGAAGTAAAAGTTTTTGGCGGGCTTTCGTTCTTCAACGATCTGCACAAGGCGACGGGGCAATACTGTAATTACCGCGCGCTGCTGGAAGAGACGAATCCGGAAAGGGAAATCTGGTTGGCCGTTTCCAGTTGGATATACGAGACGCACTTTCAGCGGCCTTCAACGAGAAAGATTATTGATGCTCAGCAGATCAACTTGCTGGTCTTTGATGTAGATTCAGAAGAGGTAGTGCAATGGATCAAGTAAATAAGGTTGAAAACTATCGGCGGATCTTGCGGCAAATCGTCGAACAGCACGCAAGCACCCCGCGACGCCCGGATCAGGTAGAGTTGGTTCCGATCATAGACTTAGTTTACGACAACTACTTGTTGATGCGGATTGGTTGGGACAGGGTCGGACGCGCACATCACATCCTTTTCCATTTTCGACTGAAGGAAGGCCGGGTCTGGATTGAATGGGATGGTATTGAGCACGGGATCACCAACGACCTGATCGAGGCCGGGATTCCGGAAGAAGACATTGTCTTGGCATTTTACGGACGCGAACCGCTCCTGCTGACAGAGCTTGCCGCCGCTTAAGTTTCAAAACCGGCAAATTGAATCGGTGGAATCTGACGAGGAGGGGGTCGAATGGATCAAGTAGAGAGGCTCAATCGTTATCGGCGAATTATCGAGCGAGTGCTGGACACCCATGCAAAAATGCTGGGCATCCCGGAGACTGTCGAAGGGATGGCGGTTTGTGATCCGGCCCGCGATCAGTATCTGCTGATGGATGTCGGATGGGCTCCCTATGGCCGTGCGCACGACGTGGTGGTTCACTTGCGTTTGAAGGACGGCAAAGTTTGGGTTGAGTGGGATGGCATCGAATATGGAATCGCGCAGGACCTGATTGAAGCGGGAATCCCTCAAGAAGACATCGTGATGGCATTTGACCGCAGTGCACTGGAGCTATTGACTGAACTCGTCGCTGCTTAAACTGGGAGGCTAATTCGATGAAGACTTATAATGCCGCCGTACCTCGACGCAAGTTTTTGCAATCAACCGCCGCCGTCGCGCTCAGCAGTCTTGCGCCCGCCAATGTGCTCGGCGCCAACGACCGCATCCGTCTCGGAGCCATCGGCACGGGCGGACGTTCGCGCAAATCGCTGATCCCGATTCACCAAAAACAACCCGACACCGAGTTCGTCGCCATCTGCGACGTTTACGAGCCGAACTTGCTGCGCACGGTTGCTGAAGACAACTTGCAAAATGCGAAGCAGGTTCGCGATTACCGGGCGATCCTTGACGACAAGAGCATTGACGCCGTCGTCATCGGCGCGCCCGATCATTGGCACGCGAAGATGGTGATGGACGCTGTCGCGGCGGGCAAGGATGTTTATGTCGAAAAGCCCGTCACTCATTCGCTCGAAGAAGGCGCCGATCTGATCCGCGCCGTCGAATCGAGCAAGCGCATCGTTCAAACCGGCACGCAGCAGCGAAGCTGGGAGCATTTCATCGAAGGCAAACGGATCATTGATTCGGGCAAGCTGGGCCAGATCACGTTCGTGCGGATGTGGTGGTTTCAGAACTACGCGGCCAACGCCGCGCCGAACAAACTCGCGCTCGACAAACTGGACCAGAAGATGTGGCTCGGAAAAGCCCCGGCGCAGACCATCACGCCGATGAAATTTTTCTGGTGGCGCTGGTTTTGGGATTTCGGAGGCGGCGCGCTAACCGATCTGATGTCGCATTGGATTGATGTCGCGCACTGGTATCTGGGCGTGACCACGCCAGTCAGCGTCGTGACCAGCGGAAACCGCTACGTTCTCGACTGGGAATGTCCCGACACAATCACCTGTGTTCTGGATTACCCGAAGAATTTCAGCGTTACCTACCACGGCGCGATGGCCAGCAGCATTGACGACGGCGGGTTGGAGATTCGCGGGAGGAAGGGGACGATGAAGCTCGACCGCTCGCATCTGGCTGTTTACCCGGAAGGCGGGGAGCTGATTGGCAAGCTGGGACAAATGAAGCCCGAGGTACTGATCGAATCGCGCGGTGACGGCACGATCTCGCACATCCGCAACTTCCTCGATTGCGTGAAGAGCCGCAAGACGCCGACGGCGAATATTCGAGTCGCGGTCGAAGCGGCGCGCGCCGCGCATCTGGGCAATCTGGCGTTGAAGCGGGATCGGCGGGTCAGGTGGAATGCGCAGCAGGAGAGGATCGAAGATAAGGCATGAACAAGTTGATAGCTTTCGGTTGGTACGGAGGCAAGTACAGTCATCTTGATTGGCTGCTGCCTTTGCTGCCTCAAACCACACATTACTGCGAGCCGTTTGGCGGATCAGCCGCAGTGTTGATCAATCGTCTTCCATCGCCGGTCGAAACCTACAACGATCTGGATGGAGAGGTGGTCAATTTCTTTCGAGTGTTGCGCGAAAAGAAAGCGGAGCTGATCGAAGCGATCGGGTTGACCCCGTTCTCACGCGCCGAGTTTGAGGCGGCAATCAATGAACCGACCGCGGAGTTATCCGATTTGGAGCGGGCAAGGAGGTTTTACATTCTTGCGCGACAGGTGCGAACAGGCCTTGCGCAGAAGGCCAGCGCCGGTCGTTGGGCGCACTGTTTGTTGACCAGCCGCGCAGGGATGGCCGGGGCCGTCTCGCGATGGCTGGGCGCGGTGGAAGATTTGCCCCTGATTGCGCAAAGATTGCTGCGTGTGCAGATAGAAAATGCGCCGGCAATCGAAGTCATTGAGCGTTACGACAGCGAAGAGACGTTGCTTTATTGCGATCCGCCTTATCCGCACGATTCGCGCGGCGATGCCAATGCTTATGCTCACGAAATGACGGACGAGCACCATCGTGAGTTGGCGGAAGTTTTACGAAAAGTAAAAGGCAAGGTCGCATTGTCAGGCTATCAGTGTGATCTTATGGAAGAGCTTTATGGCGACTGGCAACGGATTGAATCAGAGGAACGGATCGTTCACTCGGTAAAAACACCGCGCCGTGAAGTGCTGTGGGTTAATTACAGTTTGAAGGAGATCGGCAGGTGGCAAAATCAAAGTCGCCATCGCGCAAAAGCAGTCCAACCGTCGTTCTTGAAGTTTTCTGGATGCTTACCAGAACCTGGTCTTGTCCGAGCCGGATAGCGCGGTCAATCCGGCGTTGAAGGAAGCGTTCTTATCGTTACGTCTGGCTACTGAAACAGTGATGGTTCAATCAGAGGAAGAATAGGGAGCAGCTATGAATCGAGATAAATCAACACCCCAACAATTTGGAAACCCTGTCACCCGCCGCTGGTTCATTGAACAATGCGGCGTCGGAATGGGCGCATTCGCGCTCAATCACCTGCTGACAACCGCAGGCTATGCGCAACAAGCCAACAATCCGCTCGCGCCCAAGAAGCCGCATTTCGCCCCAAAGGCCAAGAATGTCATCTTCCTCTTCATGGCCGGCGCGCCGAGCCATCTGGAGATGTTCGACAACAAACCGCAACTGGCGAAATTCGACGGCACGCTGCCACCGCCCGATTTGATCAAGGGCTATCGCGCGGCGTTCATCAATCCGAACTCCGTGCTGCTCGGGCCGAAATTCAAATTCGCCAAGCACGGCCAGTGCGGCGCGGAACTGTCGGAGTTAATCCCGCGCACCGCCGAGATCGTTGACGACATTGCGATCGTGAAATCAATGGTGACCGACGCCTTCAATCATGCGCCGGGGCAGTTGATGATGAACACCGGGTCGCAAATCTTCGGGCGTCCGAGCATGGGCGCGTGGACGATTTATGGGCTGGGGAGCGAGGCGCAGGATTTACCAGCATTCGTCGTTTTCAGCACGGGCAGCAAGGGGCCGAGCGGAGGGAACAGTTGCTGGGGCAGCGGCTTTCTGCCGACTGTTTATCAGGGCGTCCAGTTCCGCAACGTCGGCGACCCGGTACTCTATCTTTCAAATCCGCGCGGTGTTGACGAAAAGCTGCAACGCGATTCGCTCGACACGATCAACAAGCTCAATCGAATGCGGTTGGATGTGGTTGGCGACCCGGAGATCGCCACGCGCATGAATTCGTTCGAGATGGCTTTCAAGATGCAGCGTTCCGCGCCAGAACTGATGGACATCTCGAAAGAGCCGAAACACATTTTGGAGATGTACGGCGCGGAACCCGGCAAATCGTCTTACGCCAACAGCGTCTTGATGGCGCGACGATTGGTGGAGCGCGGCGTGCGCTTCGTGCAGATTTACCACGAAGCCTGGGATCAGCACGGCAGCCTGGTTAGAGACATCACCAAGAATTGCAAAGACACTGATCAGCCTAGCGCGGCGTTGATCAAGGATTTGAAGCAACGCGGGATGCTCAAAGACACGCTGGTGGTATGGGGCGGAGAGTTCGGTCGCACGCCGATGGTGCAGGGCGGAGGCAACGACGGGCGTGATCATCATCCGAACGCGTTCACGATGTGGCTGGCCGGCGGTGGAATCAAACCGGGCATCACGATTGGCCAGACAGACGAGCTGGGCTTCAACGTGGTCGAAGATCGTGTTCACATCCACGACCTGCACGCGACGATCCTGCATCTGCTCGGATTCGATCACGAGAAGCTGACCTATCGCTTCCAGGGGCGTGATTTCCGGCTGACCGACGTTCACGGATTGCTGGTTGATAAATTGCTGGCTTGATTCGCTGGCTTCGATCATCGTTTCGGCCGCCAGACAGAAAAATGTAAGACAGAAAAATGGCGACTCCTATTTTTCTGTCTCACATTTTTCTGTCTGATCGGTCTCAGTGGCCGAAACGATGATCGAAGCCGATTCGCTCGACCTTTCTTCATCAACACACCTCAAACAGGAGCAACGCAGTGGCAGACAAACTTCTGGTCAGTCTGGAAAACGGCGTCAAACGCATCACGTTCAACAACCCCGCGCGCCGCAACGCGATTGATTTCGACACGATCCGGCGCTTCAGGGATGCGATCAAACAGTCGGCGGAAGACGAGACGCGGGTCGTCGTCATCACCGGCGCTGGCGATTCGTTTTGCGCAGGCGCTGATCTGCAATCGCTTCGCTCGGACGCCGCCGATCACGACGTGACCACTGATTTGCGCGAAGGCGTCAATCCCGGCGTTCTGGCGATGCGCGGGTTGCCAAAACCGATCATCGCGCGCGTTCACGGCCATGCCGCTGGCGTCGGATGTAATTACGCGCTGGCGGCGGACATCATCATCGCGTCCGACCAGGCCTTCTTCGGCCAGGTCTTCATCAAGATCGGGTTGATGCCTGATGGCGGCGGGACTTACTTCCTGCCACGTCTGGTCGGATACAACCGCGCGTTTGAATTGATGGCGACGGGCGATCCTATCTCATCGCAACAAGCCTTCGAGATGGGGATGATCAACCGTGTGGTTCCGGCGGCTGAACTCGACGCTGTGGTCAACGCGCTGGCTGGACGTCTGGCGAAGGCTCCCGCGATTGCGCTGGCGAAGATCAAAGCCGGATTGATCAACGGAATGCAGTCCGACCTCGCCTCGGCGCTCGAATATGAAGCCGTGAACCAGGGCGATTGTTTCCGCTCGCGGGATTTCAGAGAAGGCGTCGCCGCCTTCATCGAAAAACGCAAAGCCGTCTTCACCGGAAAGTAGGATCGAGCGCGGATGAAGCTAATGAAGCTGATCAACGCGGGCGATCTCAGACTGGTGAAGCTGGCGCTCATCTGTCTCTTCTGCCTGCTGTTCGTCTCCGCCTCAGCGAAACACGCTTCCATCAGCGACGAAAACAACTGCGTCAAATGCCACCGGCAGGCGACAGGCCGCGCCCTCGAAGTCGTCGAGATCCATCTGGCCAGCGCACACGGCAAAACCGGCGTCGGTTGCGACGATTGTCACGGCGGCGACGCGGCGCAAACGGACAAGGCGAAAGCTCACTCAACGAACTTCACCGGAAAACCTGATCGAAACGCGACGCTCACGATGTGCGGCGCCTGTCACCAGCCGCAACTCGCGCAGTTCAAAACCGGCAAACATTTTCCAGAAAAGCAGGGAATTCCCAGGCTCGATTGCGCCGAATGTCATGGCGCGCACGCTGTCGGCAATCCGCCGGAGACTTTCAGCATCGGGCAATTCTGTGTGGGCTGTCACGGATTGGAATATCTGCCGCCATTGCCGCAACAGTTCCAGGACTTGCTCAATCTCGCCGACGACCTGCGCGACGAGTTCAGGCGGCTGGCGGCGAAAGGCCACAAGCCTTCGGACGAAGCGATCAAACAACGCAAGGAGATTCGCCGCTTGACGGCAGAGTTGGTCCATCCCACGGATCACGCAGGCGGCGTCGAGCGAATCCCGAAGATTTTGTCGCAAGGCGAAAAACTCAAACAGGAAATCAGAAAACTCCAGACGAGGCCCCAATGAACCAAGACCAGAACAAAGATGCGTGGTACGCGCTGGCGATTTTGTTCGCCGTAAACATGATGAACTTCTTCGACCGCCAGATCATCGCGTCGGTCAGCAAACCGATCATTGAGGAATGGGGATTGACCGATACCCAGATGGGATTGATGGGGACGGCGTTCATCTGGATTTACGCCGTCGTCGGCTTGCCGTTCGGCATCTGGGCCGATCGAGGCTCGCGGAAAAAATTGCTCTCTTTCGCGGTGACGGTCTGGAGCATCTTCACCGCCGCATCGGGGCTGGCCTGGAATTATTGGGCGATGTTCCTGGCGCGAATGGGAGTCGGTGTCGGCGAGTCGGGCTGTTCTCCGGCGGGCAACTCGCTGATCGGTGATCTTTATCCGGCCAGCAAGCGCGGCAAGGCCATAGCCATTTTCATGCTCGGACTGCCCATCGGTATCACGCTGAGCAATGCGTTCAGCGGCGTCATCGCCAAAGCCTATGGATGGCGCTGGGTCTTTTTCCTGGCGACAGTTCCTGGACTGATCCTGGCCGTGCTCGCGCTCAAGATCAAAGAGCCGTCGCGCGGCGCCTCCGAAGCGGTGAAGGCCACGAGTGAAAAGCGCGGGTTCCTGCAATATTTCCGGGTGCTGGCGATTCCGACGATGTGGTGGATCATCCTCTCCGGCGCGCTCCACAACTTCAACGCTTACACGGTCAATTCCTTCATTCCGCTCTACCTGGGCCGTCATCACGGTTTGGACATCCGCGACGCGAACTTCATCGCCGCTTTGGTGCTCGGCGCAGTCGGAGTGGTCGGGTTGATCATCGGCGGGTGGTTGGCTGATTGGTCGCGCAAGCGCGGCCCGCGCGGGCGAATGGTCGTAGCGGCGCTGGCGCTGCTCGTCTCGACGCCCTGCGTTTACCTGGCGATTGGACAGCCCAAAGGCAGTTTGACCAGTTTTATGGTTTTGATGGGCTTCGGGTGGATGCTGATCTATGTTTATTACGTGACGGTCTACCCTGCGATTCAGGATGTGGTAGCGCCGAACCTGCGCGGCTCGGCGATGGCGTTGTACTTTTTCGGGATGTATTTTCTGGGTGGAGCTTACGGCACCTGGATCACTGGCGCGCTGAGCGATCATTTCGCCAGAGAAGCGATGCTCGCCGCCGGGGCTACGACGCTGGAGCCGTTCAGAGCCATCGGCTTGCAGAAGGCTTTTTACGCCGTGCCGCTGGTCTCGCTGGTTTTAACGTTCGTACTGTTCGCTGGCGCGTTGACGATCAGAAAAGATGTGGAGAAGTTGCAGGAGCGGATGAGCGAGCCAGTGGTTAATTGAATCGCTGGCTGCGAAGGTGGAGTGGAGAGTAGAATCACCCGTGAGAGAATATGCCAGACGATGATCCCCAATTGGCGCCGAAGGCTGAAACCGCGATTTCCAAAAAAGACGTTGAGGTCGCGAGGCGCAAAGCCGAGATCGCGGCGATTGAACGGCAGGCGAAGATAGATACCTGGAACGAGTATTTTGGTTTCGTCGCCGCAAAGCTGTTTGGGCTGACTGGGCTGATTGTCGGTGGGTTGGAGTACTTGGAGCCGCACATTCTGCCATTTGATTTGAAAAGGCCGGAGGTTATCGCGGGCTTTGGAGCGGCCTTGCTGTTTGGTAGAAAGAGGGCGCTCACCTTGCTAGTGAGGGTCAATAAAATACTGGAGAAAATGTTGAGGGAAAAACGATGAGTTCAGAAAATTCCGTAATGCGCATACGTTTGATGATTAAGTTCGGTAACGCGCTGTTCGGCATTGCGCTGGTGTGGATTGGGCTGAAGTTGTTGTCTGCTTCCTGGGGCGGCGCTGGCTTTTTAGCCGGCTTTCTCCTGTTTACAGGGATTCAAATATTTTTCTGGGTGATCGGCATCAGGAGCGAGCTTTTGGGAAATGTGACTGACGACGTACTCGACTGGCAGGGAGAAGAGGAGACCTCTCGCCAGGCTCCTACAGCAATTCAGCAGTAAACCGGCGCCGCAAGCTATGACGAACAATCGCAGATCATTTTTAGCAGGTGGGCTGGCCTTCGCCGCGGCCGGTCTTTTCGGCTTGACCGGCTTCGCGTTTGCGCAGGACCCGGCGCAACCGGAACCAGTCGTTTACGTCTGCCCGATGCATCCCGACGTGAATTCCAAGCTGCCGGGCCAATGTCACAAGTGCAATATGAAGCTCGTGGCATCGAAGGCTGGCGCCGGCGCAGATTTTCATATCTGCCCGATGCATCCCGACGTGGTCTCAAATCAGCCTGGAACCTGTCCGAAGTGCAATATGAAGCTGGTCAAATCGGCGCCGCCTGAAACCAGCGATTACATTGTCAGAATCAAAACTACTCCTGCGCCGCCTCGCCCTGGGCAGAAAGTGAAGCTTCAATTCACCATCTTTCACCCGGTGACCGGGAAGCAGATCAAGGACTTCAACATCCTGCACGACATGCCTTTTCATCTGTTCGTCGTCAGCCAGGATTTCGAAAGCTTCCAGCACATCCACCCGGACAAACAATCCGACGGCAGCTTCACGATTGAGACCGATCTGCCGAAGGCGGGCTACTACAAAATCTTCTGCGACTTCTTCCCGGCGGGCGGGATGCCTCAAGTGACTCATCACAATCTGGTCACCGCCGGATACAACGGCGACCTGCTCTCTTCGCAGGCTCGCCTCAAACCCGACAAGCCGGTCAACAAAATGTTTGTCAATACTGTCGAAGGCACGCGCTTCGAATTGAAGTTCGATCCCGAAGAGCCGTTCGCAGGCAAATCAGCCGAACTGCATTACCACTTGACTGACGAAAAGACGGGCCAGCCAGTGAAGGACCTGAAGCCGTATCTTGGCGCCTGGGGGCACACGTTAATCCTGAGCGAAGACGGAGCGGATTATCTGCATTCGCACCCGACCGAGATGATTCCCGAAGATGCGGATCGCAGCAAGCTCGGAAGTAAATCCGACGTTGTCTTCGACACGTTCTTCCCGCGTCCGGGCAATTACCGCATCTGGTCGCAGTTTCAGCGCGGCGAGAAGCTGATCACGGTCTCGTTCACGGTTTACGCGCCGAGGCTGAAATGAAATCGCGCTTGAGAGGCGCGCCCGACGCTGCCATAATCCGTTCCCGCCTCAGTTTTTTCTCTGGTGATTCAAAGCTATGGCCGACATCTTTCTCAGTTATTCCAGTGACGATCGGGAGCGCATCAGGCCGCTCGTTCAATCGCTCGAGCAGCGGGGCTGGTCGGTCTGGTGGGATCGCCGGATTCCGCCCGGAAAGACCTGGCATCAGGTGATTCAGCAGGCGTTGGACGGCGCACGATGCGTGGTTGTGGCCTGGTCGAAAAACTCCATCGAGTCGGACTGGGTGATCACCGAAGCCGAAGAAGGCAAGACACGCGGCGTGCTGATTCCCGTGCTGATTGACGATGTCAGACCGCCGCTAGGATTCAGGATGATTCAGGCCGCGCGGCTGATTGGCTGGCAGGGCGAATCGTCGCATCACGAGCTTGATTCGTTGTTCGACGCCATCTTCGCGATTCTCGGCGAACCAGAGCCGGCGAAGGAAACAACCCCGCAGTCAGGGCCAATCTACGCAGTCCCGGCGCCTCCGCCACAACCAGCGAAGAAGACAGTCGCTCAGAAGCCGCAGGCGCCCAAAGCCTCTGCGCCTTCGTTTGAATTCGATGTTGTCACAGTGGATGCAAAGGGAAACGTGACGGAGCGGCGCAAAGGGCAAGCGCAGTATTTTATCGAAGACCTCGGCGGCGGCGTGGAGCTGGAGATGGTGGAGATTCCGGGCGGCGAATTCATTATGGGATCGAATGAGCACGATTGGGAGAAACCGCCGCATCGGGTGAAAGTCCAACTGTTTGCAATGGGCAAATATCAGGTGACGCAGGCGCAGTGGCGCGCGGTGGCTGGTTTCCTGAAGTCGAAGCTTGATTTGAATCCAGACCCGTCGAGTTTCAAAGGCGACAACTTGCCGGTCGAGACTGTTTCGTGGGAAGAGGCGGTGGAGTTCTGCGCGCGGTTGTCACAAAAGACGGGCCGGATGTACCGGCTGCCGAGCGAAGCGGAATGGGAGTATGCAGCGCGAGCAGGAACGACCACGCCCTTCGCCTTTGGCGAAACGATCACGCCGGAGATCGTGAACTACGATGGCAATTATCCTTACGCATCAGCGCCGAAGGGAGAGTATCGGGGGAAGACGGTGGAGGTGGGCAGTCTAGGTGTGGCCAATGCGTTTGGCTTATTCGATATGCACGGGAATGTATGGGAGTGGTGTGAAGATCATTGGCATGTTAGCTATAAAGGCGCTCCAGATGATGGCAGCGCTTGGGTGGATATGTCTGCTAGCGGCTCGAACCGGGTGATTCGGGGCGGCAGTTGGGGCAACTACGCCGTCGCCTGCCGGTCGGCGAATCGCAACAGGATCACGCCCGGCGACCGCGACTACTTCCTCGGCTTCCGCCTTCTGAGGACGTATCGCTAGGCGCTTTTACACTTTTACACTTTGCCTGAGCCATTTTTGGTTTTTCCATCGCTTAAGAGGATGAAAGGACATTTCGCGTAGGCCTTCACCGCCGCGCGTCCGAGGGAAGCGTGCGTAAGCCGCTTCCCTCGGACGACGCGGAGTGAAGGCCGGAGCGGGCGCATCCTGAGACGCCGCGACCTTGCGTCGTGGAGTATCACGGTGGAATCTACGATCATTTACAGATGCCACGAGCTTGCGTCATTGGTATCTACACAAATTTTCAAGGGGTCGTTCGTGTCGCTACGGCGATGGCTTAAAACCATGAAAATGCGGCGCGCTGGTGTACCGTAGGTTGTCCAACCTGCGGAGGCTTCATCATCGAACCGCTTGATGGCAATTGAAGGACTTCCTCAACAAGCCTCCGCAGGTTGGACAACCTACGGTACATTTTCCGCCGGCCTGTTCTTCGCGGCTGTGCCGCCCGATGTGCGGAAGTGGCTCTGCCCTTCCGTGAACGGCGTCTTTTTTCTTCGGGGCTACGCATCGCTCCGGGATTAAGTAGAAAGCGACCTCCGGGGGCCACGCTCCGGCTAGCCTCATCAATTTTCAGCGCCAAACAGTCGGGGCGTAGCCCAGAAAAAATCCCAGAGCTTCCGGAAGGGCATAGCCACTTCCGCACATCGGGCGGCACAGCCGCGAAGAACAGGCCTTGAAAATTTGTGTAGATACTAATGAGACAAGCTCGTGGCCTCTGGAATTCAGTGATGAGCCGGTAAATTCGATCTTTCCGCAGCGGAGATTCATCCCGCGCCGGACGGGAGTATACTCCGCCCGGACAAACAACAATGGCTGGCGGCGTGTGGTAGGCCCGCCCCGGGTTCGAAGCCCGCCGCTGGCCGCTGTTGCATTTTTGACAAGGGAGGCCTCCCCATGAGAATGAGACTGACGATTGCCACCTTGCTGGTCGCTCTGCTGGCGGTTCCTCCGGCCGCGTCGCGCTGGTCATCGGCAACGGCAAATACGCCGAAGCGCCGCTCGCCAATCCGTCGAACGACGCGGCGGGGATTGCCCGCAGCCTGCGCGACCTCGGGTTCGAGGTCATCGAATTGATTGATCAGAACAAGGCGCAGATGAAACAGGCGCTGCGCGAGTTTGGCGACAAGCTGGAGAGCGGCGAAGGCCACGTCGCGCTCTTCTATTTCGCCGGGCACGGGGTGCAGGTGAACGGGCGCAACTACCTGATCCCGATCGGCGCCGATGCCACCAACGAAGCCGAGGCCGAGGACGAATGCGTCAACGTCGACCTGGCGCTGGCCCAGATGAAGCGCGCGCGGCAGGGATTGAACATCGTCATCCTCGATGCTTGCCGCAACAATCCCTTTCGCGGCTGGCGCTCGCCCGAAGGTGGTTTGGCCTTCGTCAACGCGCCGCGCGGGACGCTCATCGCCTACGCCACCTCGCCGGGTCGCACCGCCGCCGACGGGCGTGGCCGCAATTCGCCTTACACCGCCGCGCTGCTCAATCACATCCGCAAACCGAACATCAGCCTGCTGCGCTTGTTCGAACACGTCCGCGCCGAAGTCGAAAGCGCAACCAACGGCGTCCAGACGCCGTGGGAATCCACCTCCGTCACCAACGGCAGCGAATTCTATCTGGCCGGGAAGACCGACCCGCCGCCGCCTCCGCCCGAAGAGCAATCGGCCTGGGAGCGCGCCAAAGCCAGACGCACAGCCGAAGCGGTGCGGGCTTTTCTCTCGCTCTACCCGAACAGCAAGTTCGAGAACGAGGCGCGGGAGCTGCTCGCGGCGCTGGAACCGGCCAAACCACCCGAGATCGCCACGTCGCCGGTTCGCCCCTCTCCCTCTCGCACGGCATCCTTCACCACAGCGAAGGTGGTGAACGGCCGCGTCGAGAAGAGCCAGTCCCAGTGCGACCTCTTTGTCGAAGACCTGGGCGCCGGCGTGACAATCGAGTTGGCGCGGATTCCGGCGGGCAGGTTTCAGATGGGATCGCCGGCAAATGAGGCTTGTCATTACCCAAATCTTTTCACTTCTCAGAATCCCACCAGCGGAAGCTGGTGGATTGTTCAAGCCCGACCTACAAAAGGGCCGCCACTTCTTTGAATCCCACCAGCGGAAGCTGGTGG